>JGI24890J29729_1000377_pt1 | contig 29678 bp, 40 predicted proteins | sample FreactcultureFD7_FD_29729 | JGI IMG/M metagenome (IMG submission 29729)
TATGATAGGAATATAAATCATGTGTTCTTAAATGAAGACAAATACAACGGAGTTATGTTATTAAGTAAGCATGCTCTAATAACAGAAAACGAATTTAATTATCGATTCCTAGTTGAACGTAAAGAATGGCCTATTATAGCCAGTCGTCCTCGTCCTAGGTATTACAATATGTTTTATATAGATACATATGAAGAATATTTAGAAGCAGTGGAAAAAACAACTACTGAAATGTTTTGGATGACATCGAAAAATTTAAAAGTAGCTGAAGATTTTAATTTTAATCTTTTTTTTGATGAATTTAATGACTATGATAAGAATATAAATCACTCATTTATTCATCGATGTAATGGTGAAGATTCTTATAATGGGATACTTCTTTTAAGTAAAAATGCATTATTATCTAAGAAAGAAGTTGAGTATCGTTATCCAGTTGAACGTAAAGAATGGCCTATTGTAGCAAGTGGCCCTATTAAATATGATAGATTTGCAACTATTCAATTATATGATATTGTGTTTATCAGTTATAATGAGCCAAATGCCGATTTAAACTGGAAGAGATTACAGGAACGGTTTCCATATGCACGAAGGATTGCTGGTGTAAAAGGCATTCACAATGCACATATTCAAGCATCAAAATTAGCAACAACTCCTATGTTCTGGGTAGTTGATGCCGATGCAATTGTTGAAGAAAGTTTTATGTTCGATTATCAGACAGAAGAAACTAATACTGTACATGTTTGGAGAAGCCGGAATCCGATCAATGGGTTAGAATACGGGTATGGCGGAGTTAAATTACTCCCTACTAACTTAACTTTAAATATGGATACTTCTAATCCTGATATGACTACTAGTATAACTGATAAATTTAAGGTAGTTGATCAAGTATCGAATATTACTGCATTTAACACAGATTCATTTACAACCTGGAGATCAGCGTTTAGAGAATGTGTTAAACTAGCAAGTAACATTATTGATAGACAAGTTACTGACGAAACAATACATCGATTAGATATTTGGTGTACTGTTGGTGTTGATAAATTGTATGGAAAATATGCAATATTAGGTGCAAATGCCGGAAGAAAGTACGGAGAAGAAAATGCCGGCAATATACCGGCGCTTTCTAATATTAATGATTTTGATTGGTTATTTAATTATTATCAACAAACTCTTCAGACATTGGAAAAATCTTGTTAATTGCAATTGCGCAAGCTCTTGCAATTTCCATATGTTCTTTTTGTGTGCCATGCCCTGCACGTAGACTAATATAATGAATCCAAGAGCGAATTGTACCATTCATATATAATCTACTAACAGTGTTTCCTTCGGGCAAAACCGCACGTGCCTGTTCTTTAGCGATTCCGTTATCAATCGCCCAAGTATATACATCTTTAGCATGATGAATTAAATCTTGTTGCTTTTCGAGCCACATTTTATTAATTTCTTTATGCTCTTCATTAGTTAGATCCAAGTCAACAGAGTTTTGCCTATTTGTGGTATCTTGAAGTCTAGCATCGCGAATTACAAACGAGATTTCAAGGTCTAATGGATTAGCATATCTTTGACTAAATTCTTGAAAACTAAAACTACGATGTCTTAAAATTTGTCTAGCAATATCGCGTGTTGTTTCAATTTCAATACATGCATTAACCATTTCTAACGGTGACCAATGTTGATGATTAATTAGATACCGAATAAGTTTTTCGCTAGTTTCGGTATTGGTTTGATTAGCAGGATTACTGACCCTTGCACAATATGCAATAAGATCTTGAGAGTTGCTAATCCCTAATCCTTTTAATTCTTCCGTGGGTTCGGATGATGATATTAGCCTGATCTTCATATAGTTTTTTTATTTAAAAATTTTTGAGTTTTCTTTTTAATATCTTTTTTAACTCGGTCTGTATCAAGTTGAAAATTGATATCTTTAATTCGATGTTCGTAAGATTTTACAGTTTCGGCTAGAATTTTTTCGAACGTCTCCCATCCTTCCTTACGTATTTTTGCTGATATTGCTACTTCCCAAGTAGTGTTATCTTTAAAATTAATATGTACTGATTGAACATATCGAAGAGGTAAAACATTAAATTTTACCTCTTCGAATACTTCAGGCCAACAATCGATAACGTCCTTAGGCAGTTTCTTCTTTGACTGTATCACTATTTTTTTTCTTCTTGGCCGGAACCAACTCCTCTGCTAATCTTCTAAAATTAGCCGCTTCCTTGGCTAACTTATCTGCTTGTGACCGATAATGTTTTGCTTCTGCCTCAGGCGAGTCGAAGGTTACAGGATCAGTTGCTGGTGCTAGAGAATCGGTAACAGCTTCTGTTTCGTTAGCAGTTTCAAGTATCTTGTTTACAGAGGCCACTTCTCGAACTTCGGCATTATCTTGTGAACTAGGTCTAATGTGCAGGTCGTCGATTGCTATACCGCGTTGTTCGGCAATGATCTGATTAAGTTCCGATAATAGTACCGACACTCCTACAGATGGGATCATTTCGACCTCACTTGTTGGTGATTTTATAAGTAATCCCTTAGAGTGTAAAGATGGTAGCATTCTACTACCATCTGGGAACTGTGTCCGATCTAATGCTTCGGCAAATTCGTATGCTTCTTGTGCTGATGCACTTTCGACAAGATTAATGATTGCATTGTGATATGAATCATCTAACCTTTCAGTCGGAACAACAAGGCAACTATATGCATCTCCAGGTAACGTTCTGAAAGCAACTAAAACCCGTTTGCTAGAAGATTTCATTCTGCCAACATGTTTTAGATTAACCATTTGCCTGTTGCGCCTCTGCCTGTTTAGCAACTAATTCTAAAAATGAAGTTAACTTGGTATAGGTTTGCCCGACCGCAACCATTTCGTTAGGTTTAAATGCACCTCGCGAACTAGCAATATCAATAATGATCTTCATTGCATTAAGATCATTAATAGATAGTTCGTTATTAGAATTATCCTGTGCAGGTTCTTCAGTGGTTTCGATTTTTTCAACTTCGTCTGTCATAATGTCTCCTTAGTTAAGTTAATATCTAACTTTAATTATCTGGTATGAAGATAAGGGCAAGCAATTGTGAAAAAACTCAACTCTTTTTCTGATTCAAACCCAATGCGAGTATTATAGACAATTGAATTATTGTGGTCTAACACAATACTTTGCCCAATGTAATATCGATTGTTTAAATTTTCTTTAATCCAAAAATCGATCGATCTAATTTGATTTGGATGATATTTTTCTAAAACGGTATATTTAAAGTGTGGTGCAGCAAACTCAACCCGTCGCATACCGAAGTAATTTAAAGGGTTGGGTTTTCCGTTTTTGAGAGCCATTAGGTGTTCTTACTAAAATCGTAATAAGCATATTCTCCAAATGGCGGAACAATATCTGTAGTACCGTGAATAATAAAAACCGTATCGCAGTAATCAGGGTCCCCCCAAGATTTCCAGGGATACCCGTCAGTAAACATGATAAATTTCTTAGGATTAATATCATGTGATTTCATATATTCCCAGTTTGCATCGAAGTCAGTACCTCCTCCACCTACAACTTTATAATCCATAAACTCGTCCGCATTATATCCGTCAAAATCTGCTTCGTTATAAACGGTAGTATCAAAACACCACAATTTCAATTTAAAATCTTTGTATTCATCCATAATGCCTTTAATTTCAGTTAAGAAATCTTTAGCTTGATCATCTCCAATTGACCCAGACATATCAATCGAAACACAAATATCAATAGTTTCTGAAAAGTTAGTGCCGGGCAATATAGCATTTATATGCCATCCTTTACGGTTAGGACGCATAAATGTGTAATCGTTACGAATAATACTTTGGATTTGTTGGCGAAGAATTTCGCGCCAATTCATCTTTGGTTCAGTAAGATCTTTAATTAATCTTGCAATCCCTGCTGGAGTATTGCCTGCTCCCGCCGCCTGCGCTGCTTGCATAGTTGCTTCACGAATCTCGTCGCGTATTTTACGCAACTCGTTTTTGCTATATGAAGGACGGCTATTGTTGTTGTCATTATTTTCCCAGTCGATATGTTCGTCTAATAGTTCGCCGATTTGATCAAGCATATCTTTATCCATCTTTTCGTAGATGTCATCATATACTTGTTCAGCACTCCACCCGTAATATTTTTGATCGTGGAAAATTGGAATTTTAGTAATTTGATTGCCAATATGATCTCGAATTAATTGACCATTAACACAATAGTCTGCCGCAACGTTAAAAATCTTACGATCTCGTCCTTCGCATCGACCCATATGATCAAACACATTATGCAAAATTTCATGGGCAATGACAAATTCGATTTCTTTAATAGTTAGATCATTAAAAAAATCACGATTAAAATAAATTGAACGGCCATCAGTTGCCGCAGTCGAGCACCAGTCGGACCCGTCTATTATTTTAAGACGAGTTGCCATATTCCCAAAAAACGGATGCCGTAGTAAAAGTCCTACACGAGCTACAATAATTTTATCAATAACTGGGTCAAGATGTGCCATTTGTTTGTCCTTGTTGTTACTATATGTATATAGTATAACGCCGCCTACGGGCGGCGTCAACTAAATAATATCGAAGTATATTACTTTTCAGTAGCTTGCGAAATATACTTACCAAATTTGTTATGGAATTCATCAAAACAATCAATTTCGTCGGGATCTAACGGTAATTTATAAGTCGAAAGCGCAAGTTTAGTGCCCATAATAACTAGTTCGGTTTCGAAGTTATCCATAATAAAACGGAAAAAGTTGTTAACTTGGTCTTTCCAATTTGCCGACTTTTTATCACATGCATCTTTAAGTTCATAGCACAAAGATACAGTAAGTGAATACATTGCTGAAATTTCTTTGGAATCCATTTTTTTAACTTTGCCTGTAAGAATATCACTCGGATTGGGCATTTTACTAGCAATCTTACGATGGGCCATAAATTTAACTGCAAGTCCTTCACCGATTGCACCTGCGGTAAGATCGGTTAGTGTATTTACATCGGTATCGTCATCAACTAGCAATTCACTCACAAACGACCATGATCTCGGAGTTGCAAATGCTCGCGAGCTAGATTTAGGATCAAAATCGTGCAGATCTTTCTTGCTAAAAGTAAGGAACCCTAATACGTCTTTATGGATTTTATTTTCCGCCGCCCAATCAAACCAATCTTCCCAGTCTACGCCCATTTCAAGATGAATAAACCGATTTGCAAGCGCGGATGACATGCGGTAAGTAACACCTCGATCACTTTCACGGTTACCGGCTGCAACCATCACAACGTTATCAGGAAGTTCATATGTACCAACTCGACGATTGAGAACAAGTTGATAAGCAGCAGATTGTACAGATGGTGCCGCGCTATTCATTTCGTCCATAAACAAAATGATCATCTTATGATTTTGAGCAAAGTTTTTGTCCGGCAATTCCGCAGGAGGAGCCCAACGCATAGTGCCATTGTTAGAATCAAAATAAGGAATGCCTTTAATATCAGTCGGTTCCCAAAGTGAAAGACGAACATCAATTACATGTGCATCGAGTTCAGTACCGAGCTGATTGATAATATCTGATTTGCCAATACCTGGCGGCCCCCAAAGGAAGATTGGACGTTGATTTTTAAATGCTTTACGAAGTGATTTCTTTGCATTTTTAGGGCCAACTACACGGCTAAGAACTTCTGTCATATACGGTACCTGTGTTTATTATTGAAAAAATTAAGTAATTTCTTACTATGTATATATTGTATGATAGATTAAAAAAAATGTCAATCGTTTTAATTATCTGTTTCACGTTCTTTCATAGCTTTTATTAGGCCATATTTTCTTATGTCATCTGAAAATAAACAAAGCTCGAATGATCTTTTTGCAGAAAACACAATGATACAATAATGTGTAATATGATACGGACAATCGAGATATTTTTCAAGGAAAATGAGTGTTTGTGGGCTCATTTCAATTGGTTCAGAAAATGGAATTTCGTATGCTTTAATTTTCAATTCGTTAGTTAAAAATGCTAAGCCGTTGTCTGTTAATCGAAATGCACCTTGCTTGTTAATCCGATTACATTGCCACCATTTTCTCGAAAAAAGTTTCACGTTTGTATCATCGATACTTTTACCCCATAGATTCAAAAATATCTTAGTTAATGTATCACGTGTGATCATTTTTTCTCAAGAATACCGGTAGTGAGTTTGTAAACTTCAAAGTCGTTGGTATCGAACGTAGAATTTAATTTTTTGGCTAGATTATGAGCATGACCTTGATTACTAAAGCTAACTTTTTTATATTTTGGGCCTGGATAACTTGTTAAACTATTAAAGCTCTTTAGATTAAATGGATGGCCTTGATAAAAGACAGCCCAGATTGCATCGGCTTCTAAGATTTGTTCTGCTTTATAGTTCTTTTTATTAATATGTTCTAATATAATACGCGGTTTTGGTCTTGACATGGTGTTTCCGATAAACTACGTATATATTTATCACATATTAGACCTCTAAATCACCGCCATCCATTATTATAGTAATATTTTGATCTTCTGTGTTGACATATTTCTTAAGATCATTGTACATGCTTTCGTAATCTCGATTCATCTTGTCCATAATTTCAGATAAGGCAAGAGTTAGCAATCTTGCCTGCTGAATATTCATTTTTATTTCTTTTGACTGACTTAATTCAGCAGCTCTTACTTGTTGTATAAATTGTGTAATGGGGTATAAATTAATCGGATTTTGCATCGGTCAACTCCAATCGCATTGTGTTTTCAGTTTTGAACGGCCCTTTGTATGGATATCGTTCGATTGTAATAGCCTTTGGACAAAAACTTTTAACCCAACCCTTATCAAACTTAATTATGTAATATCCTGCACAATAAAGACTTTTACTTTGGTCGCTTTTAGTAAACAAAGGAAGTTTTCTTCTAATATCATACATTGGATTGTGTGGCCTGCATGAAGTGGGATAATTGTGTACTTCTTTTGGGGCAGCTTTTGTAACTCTTATTTTCGGACCGTGCAAGAAGAAGTTACTACCAAACTGGCGGGTGATATCTTCTTTCTTGTTAAACATCACATCACCCGTTTGGCTACTCAATACAAATTTATTGTTTTCTTTCTTTTGAAGGGTTCCAATTTTTTTGCCGTTCTGTTCTACAATCCAGTACTTTCCTTCGACAACAGGTTTTGCATATATTTCATTCATAAATTATTAGCCTACTCTAATTAGTGTAAATTTAAGGCACTTTCCGGTAGTGCTGTAGTTATCGTTCTCGATATCGTTATATAAATATTGTATACCTGCAAGCAACATCCACCCATCAACCTCTTCAAAAGTGATAGTTAAGCTCTTTGGATCAAACGGTGCAGAGAGGTACAGATTTCCTCCGAACAGTGTACCCTTTTCAGTTGCTTGTGCTACAAATATACATGTGCCCTCAGGAAGTTCTGACACATAAGCATCGCCATATTCTTCGTATTGTACGCCCGCTACTTGAAGAGCGCTAGTACTCATTAAGGAATTCCAGACTTCGGTGTTGTTTTCATCATATACTCTGATCGAACAGCTCGCAGTCAATTCTGCTCCTGATGCATGTGCAAAATTATCGCATTCGTACCATTCGCCTGGTTCAAAAATTCTAAATTCGGCCGGAACCTCTAATTCATTATTCCGGTCGTTTTCGTAATCATATAATGTATGGCCGTCATCCTCTTCGTTTTTTTCGGTCCAATAATTATATGCTTCTTCGCTAATTTTTTCAATTACAATTTCTCCCCCATAACCAGAAACTTCGATTGTATATGTTTGCGGGGTAAATTTAATAGTTTCGATTAATGCGTTCTTTTCTGCCGAGGTTGTCATATTATTAACCGTTAATCAAATGTATGAATGGAATTGCGTTGATCGTAGATCATCTTTACTATGTGATGATAATCATCGTCGGACATAATTGTTTTATAAAATCCTAATCCTTGAATAACTAAAATGGCTGCAATTTCAAGCGGTGAATATTCTTCTAGCATGAGCTCATTGAATGCCATATATTTGCTGTGTAAAGTAGTTGTTTCGTCGTTAAACATTATTTTATACCTGTGGATATTTTGCCTGGAACGGTGCTGCATAGTGCTGAATACTTTCTGCTATTTTTTGCATATCAAATGAACTACAAAATTTTAGCATACGAATACCTACTTGTGTGACCTCTTTTGGTTTACAGTTTGCGATAATTGTTTCATTAATTAATTGTCGAATATTGTCGGGTTGACGATTAAGATCGATTAAAATACGATTTCTATCATAATCATCTTTAACACGATGTTCCACTCCATTATGATCTGACCAACGCTGAAGCATAAGATTATTCCATGCAAACCCTTTACCGTTACGGTCATCAAATGCTTCAGTTAATCCGATTTTATTTTTAGTTCCTTTAGTTCTTACACCGGGATATGCACTAAAAATATTATCACTTGTATCGCCTCGAATACATTTTTCAAAAAGTAGCCATTCTGGATTCGGAGTCTTTTTTGTTTCCTGTGTTTTTTTATCGACAACAGGCTTGCCCTTCTTATCAAAAATACCTTCGATAGTATGTAATTCTTCAGAAATACCGTTGTATTGTTTTACATTAGGTGCAAGCAATTGATAAAAATCTGAATCGCTGCTAATAATAACGTGGTTATCAGTAGTATGAGATTGAATAATCCCTGCAATTAAATCGTCTGCTTCAAGATTAGGATGTTGAAGTACCGTGCAATTAGTTTTTTCTTTAATGAAGTTGTTAAACTCATCAAATGTTTCCCAGAACAATTTATCTTCTTCTAGTTCCTTTACAGTCATGGCTGCACGAATTTCTGCACGATTGCGTTTGTATGGGGCGTAAAAATCTTTGCGCCAACTACGGCCTTCTAAGCAAAAAATTACATGAGTTCCGTCAAAATCGTTCCATGCTTTTTTAATGCTATTAAACATAATATGAAGCGCCATGCCAACTTTAATGTTGCCGTCTCCTCTCACCACATGTCTTGAACGGAAAAACGTATTTGCTGTATCAACAATAATAAATGTCATGAAACCTCTGATTTACCATCACCACGTTTAACAATATTAATATAACCGACATCTCTATCAGTCATATCAATTCCTTGTTCTGCTGCAACGAATGCGCTAATATCACGGAACCATCGTGATACAATTTCTTCGTCGGGGTCGCCGTCTGTACCATACCCCTCTTGTTTTAATTTTAACACCCAATACTCATTCCAGTCAAGTTCGTAAAAACCATTACGGATATCGTCTGAATTAACATGTAAATGTAATACATCGACCCACGGTTCTTTACGTTTAGATGCAATTTCTTTAGGAGTTAGTAATATCTCGGCTTCTTTTTCTTTACGCTTTTTTTCTTCTCGGTTAAATTTTTTTTCGGCAGTTAAACGTGCCTTTTCGGCTTTTTCTTCTTCGAGCTGAACACGAAGCAATTCTTCTGTCGCAGTAATTCCTATTATATCTTTTAAAAATTTTTTAAGTCCCATTATGTTCCCCAACTATTACCGAATAATGGTAAATGTAACCTGTCACTATACCGCAATCCGTTTCCTAAAGCCATTTCTGCTACAGACCTAGCATTTAGATTATAGACTTCATTAACCCCGCCTACCGGCATTAGATACACTGGACCAGTGAATCCTTCTGCACGATAGATATCGACGGTTTCAATTGCCTCATCAACGTCTTCTTCAGTAGAAACTACAAATTTAAGATATGTATATCCAATTTCTGCATAATCACAAACAATAGATGGAATAATTGCTTTATCTCGAGATTCCCCTGAGCAACTTAACTTAGCACTAACACTAAAGGTAAGATCGCGCCCATATGCCATTCTCTTCCATGTAAATAAGTATCTCTTAAATTCGTCTGATAACCACTGTGTTCCATTTGTTTCAAATGTTAACCCTTTTAATTCTTGCATTACCGAATTCTCTAACAATTGGGGATACTCACGTTGCCATCCTAGTAACGGTTCTCCTCCTGTGATTACAAGATGCTCGTCTTCCCATCGTTTAAACGGAAGAAGGTTTACAATCTTTTCAGCAATTTCGTTAGTCGCCATTAACGGACTAAGATCTTTGAATTTTGGATGCCAACTTGCATAACTATCACAACCAGTTTCTGCAAGTGGAAGTGTATCATAATTCTTGTACGGCCCGTTTTCTGCAATTACATCTGCTTCTTTGCTAAGTTCGCCTTTAGACATACCGAATCCGCGACACTGAAAATTGCAACCATATGTTCGTAAGAAAACAGAAGGGACGCCCATGTGACGCCCCTCACCTTGTATACTATAAAATAATTCTGATATTTTAATCTTATTCATTATCTATGACCTTTCATCGATAAACAAATATCATAAAATTCTTTCTTGAGTGCAGGATCAGTTTCAAATGCCCCCTTCATAATTGCAGTTGTCATATCACTTTCGTGTTCCTTGACTCCTCGCATTGTCATACAGTGATGTTCTGCTTTTACTACAACGGCAATATGAGGAGTCTTAGCGTATTCTTGCAATGCTTGTGCAATTTGTGTAGTCATTTCTTCTTGAATTTGCGGGCGTTCACTAATATGATGCACGAGTCGATTGAATTTGCTCAAACCGATTACTTCTTGATCTGGAACAATACCAACCCAACATTTCCCTACAATATTTTGAAAGTGATGTGCGCAAGTGCTTCTTATTGAAATAGGACCAGTTGTGTACAAACTCTTATACCCCATATTTGGAAATGCAGTAACTTTTGGAACCGGGCGATACCTTCCACTAAAAGTTTCATACACCATCATTTTAGCAACACGTCTTGCAGTATCGTGGGTATTATGATCGTGGTCAATGTCGATGATTAGTGAATCAAGGACACCTTCAAACTTCCCTGCAACTTCGTCTACTAAAAGTGTTAATTCACCTTCTTGAATATAGTCTGCAATGTTATCATTACAATGAAATCTTTTATTGTCTAATACGATGCGCTGGCGAATTATATCGCTAATTAATTTATTATCCATGATTCTCTCTGATGATAATAAGGCAATGGATTGCCGTATTCTTATTAATATACATTCTTATTTAGAAAAGTCAACGTTTATTTTCAACATTTCTTAATTCGTCTTCTAAATATTCGACATATTGACACATAACATCGATTTTATGTCCAGGTTCGCTAGACTGCTTAACAGTTTCGATGTCTTTTTTAACCTGTTCGATTTTATTTTTTAGTTGTTGTGCAGTTAGTTCAGACATTATTTCCACCATGATTCATATGGAAAGTCGATCCACACATCTTCTTCGGCTTTATTGATTTCCATACTGCAAAAATCTATTTTTACTTTACAGTCACTGGATAAATTATCTACGAGGACAGCGAATTTTACATTTTGTCCCCATACATGATTCCATCTTTCATCGCCTGGTAAACAACTACCTTTCCAATTTGACATCAACCAATTTAGAGTTGCACCCGTATCATTTATGTCGTCAACTACTAAAATATTTTTACAAACTAGCTTGTCGATCTCGCCGTTATATCCGTATGCATCTTCGGACATCCAGCAAATAGTTTCACAATCGTCTTCATGGTCTCTAAGATTGATTTTTAAAGTGTACATTGGAATGTTAAGATAATGACTAATATATAATGCAGGCATTAGTCCCCCTCGTGTGATACCTACAATATAATCAGGCCTCCAATTGCTTTTTTCAATTTGATTACAAATATCTTGTACTAATTTCTTAAATTCTTTATGTTTAATTTGTCTTTTATTCATCGGTTAACCTTTTCCAAGTTTTATATTTTTCAAGTTCTACATTATATTCTTCCCAAAGTTTTTTTAACTTAGGAAATTCATTTTCTATTTCTATATCACGGGACGGAATATAAAGAAGTGTTTCAATAGTTTGTAAACGCTTCTCTAAATCTATGCCATTTATTACAATTGCTCCGTTTATAATTAATGCAGCATTTGGTTCTATAATGACTTCGTTACTGTTAGATGGTATAGTCATAACAGGTTCACCAAGACTATTGTTAAAACTATGTTTGTTAACACCATGTTGTGTAGTGTTAACGGCGCCGCTGCCAGGTGCTAAAGTAACAGATGAAATAGTTCCATAAGGATATAATGAAACAGAATTTGTAAGGGTTGTTGTGTTACTTGTATTCATTTAGCAGCTCGATTAATCTTTCTGCTGAGAAAAAGTATTCTCGCAAGTTTTCTTTTTGGTCTTCTAATCGGTGGATCCTAGTACTATAAAATGTCATATGATCTATGATTGTAGAACACAATGCTAATTTATACTCCTCGTACGATTTGAAAGTTTCGGTCCATTCACTTGGATATTTAAATGTTTCAAAATACATTTCTGAATAACTAAGTCGATCAGGCACTAACGGAATTGCACCAACAATTGCACCCTCATACATACCAATACCGAGTGTTTCTTGTAAGTTAGCACTAAAAACCATCTTCGCTTCACCTAACAGTTTATGATATTCGTCTTTAGATAAATTTTGTTCTTGACATACGACAAATTTATATTGTGGTAAACACTTTTCTAAATCTTTAAAAATATCTAGTTGTTTTTCTGGTGCGATTCGATGCGGAAATAAAATTAAATCTTTTTTAAGCATATTCTTATATGGTGACAATGTTTCCTCCATATAATTCATCGGCCATCCTGTGCGAACAATTTTCTTATCTTTAACATAGTCATTGAGTATTTCTTTTGCCCAATCGTCTACTAAGATATAGCCGTCTTCTAACAGATTCTTAAAAAACATATCGATGTGAAAATCTGTAGCAAAGTAGTTATGATCAAAAGCATGGAAGAATGCCTTTTCTGCATGGCGCACCCAGGGTGCGTTTCCGATCAATCTTCCTAAGAAATCTTGCGGATCATAAGACCCTGCATGGAACATACCGTGTAATGTCCAGTTAAATCCTAATAGATCCTTTATATATTTCAGTTGAATAATTGAAGGATTCCAGGCGTCTGTAAAAAGTATGTGATCGTTAGTAGACGTGTCTCCTCTATTATGATATTCTAAAAAATTACATAATTGTGAACTCTTCCAGTAATTAGTATCTGAAAAATTTAAGAAAGCACCGGGAGTAAGTTGGCTATCTTTTTGAATTCCGTCTATCTGGACCACATTAAACTTATCGCCTACTTTCTTCTTAAGAAAGGTCGGAAAATGTTTGTGCCATTGTGCTGTGTATCTAGTTTCGATCGGCTCAATAGAGAAAATCCAAATTGTAGGTTTCATAACATACCTCTCGGTGCCATAATGTGTAAATATATGCTATTTTTAGTGCGATCGCGGTTTATGAACTCGTGCGCCGGGCTTGTTATTATTATGCCGGTTGTTGTTCCATGGGCGTTTTGTACCTTTTACTTCACGTTCGTAAATCTGCCAAACTCTTGCATGTTTATTATAAAGATCGCCTGGGTTGAAAGGCAACAGTTCAATACGGCAAAAGTTAAGGAATGAATCGAGATCATCGAAGATCTTAACGATATCAGGACGACGTTCAAAATAAGTTTGCTTAGTTTGCTTGTTTGAATATCTCTCGTTAGTTGACATTTTTATTATCTCTTATTATAAAGTTGATGAAAATTTAATGAAGCAGCCATTCTCGCCATCTTCACTTACTTCGATCCAGTTTTCACGATCTGGATATCTTTCTGAAATGCTACTATTTAATTCTCTAGCAACCATTTCGCAAGATTTGTTGTCTAATTGAAGAGTATTACCCGTATACAAGTTCTCCAACCAGCGTTTAAATTGTATAAATTCGATATCTCTATCGTCATGGAAGACTTCGATCCATACTTTGAAACGGAACATGTGTCTATGAGGATGTCCTAAAAATTTAACATCCTCGAGATCGAAATCAGTTAGCGCAGCAGGATACGAATGAATTCCTTCCTTTCTAAACGTTATCCAGATCATGTTAGTTTCTTCTCGGCTCATTTTTTTATTAGTAGTTAAATTATATTTTATTGTACACAATGAATTGTAATACGTCAACAAAAAAGAATGAATCTTATTTAATAATTTTATCATTTTTGTATTCATGCCACGATGTAAATTTCTTACGATCTTTCAGGTCGTGTAAACTATGACACCAAACTCCGGGATTTGTTTTATCGAAGCCCTTATCGTCAAATTTAATCATAGTGTTATAGTTCCAAAGTTGCATATACGGTAGCGAGATTCTAACTTGCGGAATAAAAAAACTATAACTGCATAAACTACTTTCGTGAAAATCTTCAGCTTTAGTAATTGGAATATCCAAAGAACATAGATACCCGTTTTCTAAAAAGTGCATGATCAGTTGATCCCATTGATCCCATTCATCTTTCGTGTTGGGATTAAAACTGTGATTAGCACCAAAAAAGATATGATTAATTTCGTAAGTAGTTTTTGCAAGTGCTTGCTTAACATCATCGATAGGCTGAACACCTGTAACAAATAATGTGTCTAATCCGTATGCAGGAGTTTTTTCAACTTCTTTTCCTGTAAAAAATATAACTGCATCAGTTGTTCCGGTTGAATAATTACGTTTCATTTTTAAGCTCTTCTTCTAATTGATTAAGTTTTGCAATCTGTTCTTCTGTAAATTCTTCGTCTGTTTGTTCCTCTTCACCAAATAATTGCGAAAAAGATGGATTAGCACTCATCAATCTTTTCCCAGTATTTCCTCTAGTTCCGATGATACGATCGAAGAATTCGTGATATTTTTCCACAACTGCTTCTGAATCGGCTCTACTATCTTTCGAAAAGATCTCATCGACGATTTTTCTAAAATATAATGGATATCCTAACCCACTAACGAGCATTGATGGATACACAGCATTATCGTATTGCCGATTTGCTTCTTGCACAGCATTTAGGTGTGCCCATACGTTATGCCCCATTTGAATAGCATAGCTGAAACTATCCCATGACGTATTGCCTTCTTTACCGACTTTATTTAGGTCTCCTGGTGCATAGATACAAATATCTTTCATTAATACCTGATCGATCATGGGACTCGATTCAAAGTTTTTAAAAATCTTATCTTGAATTACGCCATCCTTAAATAATCGAGTATCGGTTGCGTATTTTTTGTTATCCGCACTCGGAACCATTCGATATACCCACTTAGATAATGGTGCAGTTTCAGTTTGAATATAGATTTGGCCATTTGCAGTTGCTAAAAACGGGCTTGCACAATCGAAACTAATCGTAAAGTTTGGATTATGGTATTTTCGAACTGCTCGTTGTATATCAGTTAGCAAACATGCCCATTCTAATTTACTAGTACCGAGAAAATGCATCCAATCATGTTGCCCTTGTTCTAAGAAACCATCAAATCTTAATGCTACTAACCTTCTTAGAATTAAATGGACATCACACATGTTTTGTCCGCCCATTGCCCAACCGTTAAATGCTTTATCGTCATAGATAGATGTATCACAAAACTTTTTCATTTTTTGATACCAATCATCTGCTTGCCCGTGATCTTCGCCTTGCAACACATTGAGGAATTTACAGTTTCCGTTTCTATGTTTAATGAAGTATTCATTATTATAGATAGTTGCAGCCACTGCATCGTCGTATTCACAAATACCGGTTGCAGCTTGTCCTTCTGGACTTCTACAAACCCATGCCGGAATATCGAGGACCATACCGTAATCCATCAATGAATCCATCCATGCTAATACTTGTGTTCTTTTGAGGTGTGCCGCATCTATTTTTGATTGATATTCCTTGACTCGATCGATCTTAACAACCTTAGGAGTTCCTTTCTTATTGAAAATCGGATTTCCATTGTTGTCTAATACTGGGACAGTTTCTACTCCTCTTGCGATACACTCGGCCATCTTTGCTTGTACTTCTGGACTATTAGGATCTCTCCATTCGCCCTCCCATACACCTTTACCGATCTGGAAGCCACCTGAGTCTCCTAATACCCAACTAGTTGATCGGTCTCGATTACGAAACATGTCTTCTGATTCGTCGTTCTTTGTCAAGTCAAGATTTGCATGACCCGCCGAATACAAGCACCAGTTATAATGAAATAAACCTTTTTGCGGTTCGAGATAGTTAAGGCTTTCAACATTGTTAATAAATGAAGTCGGCAATCGTGCAGGGTCTACGTAATTCCTATATCGTTGTTTTCCGATAAATGTGGCATAGAATCCAGAAGTTGCAGGTAAAAATACTGCATAGTCGTTCTGTGTTGCTGTTAAATTTTTATTCATCTTTTTTGTTTATAGTATGTAGTACTGTAATATGGCGGATTAGAGGGAATATTTACACTTCCGGTCATAGTGTAAGGAGGGGGTATGTACGTATGCTTAGATGTTTCTAAAGCACCCACACGTTGAGTCAACAGTTCAAAATCCTTAACTAATCTAGCCATTGGTCCGATAACCTTATCGGTATTCTCCGAATCAACTAATGATGCAACGATCATTAACTTTTTAAATGCCTTTCTTATTTTAGGACTGTTTGATGTCATTGCTGTGTCGAACAATTCTACAAATCTTTCTAAATCGAAATCTTCGTCCATGGTAGTATCCTTACTTTGCTTGTACAGGTAAAATGTAATTGTATTCTGCTAACCCGCTATCAACAGTGATCTGCATTGCACCTGGATTCTCTGAAATCTTAATTGTAATGTCGCCCGGTAATGACAGAATACTAATAGTCTGTGCCACCGGCCATGATAATATTTGTTTTAACTTTCCAGCATTTGGTTCAAACACAAAGGACCCAGCATGTGTACTAATATTACCAAAACTTAAAACTAAGTTATCATTATTAGTTGATGCCTTAAACATGAGTTCCTCGGAGTGTGCAGTCTGCTGGAATTTTAATCGTTGAATGCTAGACATGCTAGGTACAAAGTTAAGAGCCCATGATTCCGGCGTCTTATATTTTAATGACTTTAGCTTTTCGTCAACAAATTTTTGATACATAAATCTATAGTCATTTTGGAAATCACCGGATTCATTTATAAAGTGTAGTCCAGTTGGAATAACCTCACCGTCTCTTTCATCTTTGACTACTGAAATAGTAGCGTTTGTTTTATATTCAGGGCACTTTAAGTGAATGTCTAATTTATTTAGGTTAGGCATTCCGAATACACTATCAAATTCTGGTACCAGTGACTTAGTCTTGCCTTGGATGACGACTGACCGATCATCAGCATTTGCTTCGATAATAGTTTCGCCGTTTACTGATGAGATCTTTACTAGCGAAATGAACCCAAGTGCATGGGTATGTGCTACTAAGTCTTGTAAAATATCTTTCATTTAATTCTCCATTTAATAATATTATAGTTAAGTTTTTGTCAAAAGTCAATAATTATTCTTATCAAAAGTCAAATAAACTGTTAAACGTATTCTTTTGTATAGTGCTGGATAAATCCCAATTCAATACTCCGATTAAGTTATCTAGTTTCTTATCGATAACAATTGATTCCATCTCATCATGATCGAACGGTAGATCTTTAAACCATTGAGGAAGTCTAAGTTCGTCAACTGGATATGCTACACTCGAATATTCTAACGGGTTAGCTTGTAATTTACATACAATAACCTTTGCGCCATCGAGAATAGTCATAGAATACTTGTCATTAAAAAGTCTCTTTAATGTATTCCAGTTGATACTTGCTCTAACATGCCCTGGAAGAGTTGCTTTACCTTGCCGTTTTTCCTTTGCATCATATTCGGTAACATTATTGGCTCTTTTAGGGCTACCTTTTTCCCAACCTGGCCTCATTTTAAATTCAGTTCTAAACTCAGTTATGTAATCTAATACTTCTTGTTGAGTTGCGCCAGTTAGTACCATTTCTAATACCTTACTTAAAAAGTCTTGAATAAATTCTGGAGTATCTGAACGTTTAAGATCTAATCCCATTGCTTTAATTTCGCCAGGTTTACCATCCTTATCTTTGCGTTTACCTTCTTTATCATATACCAGTACTGCATATCGCTTTTTAGTGATGAATAATGATTTTGAACCTATAATTTCACGACCTGCTTTGATACTGTCACCACGTTTTTTCGGACAATGGAACTGGTCTAACATAAATTGTGCAAACGTTCCATTAACTTCGTCACCAATTTGGTCGTATAACTGTGTTACTGTTTCTTTTGTCCAAGGAATAGTGCCATTATCAATTTCCTTTTTTAGTGTCTTATACGCTGAAAAATAACAAGAGTCAGTATCTCCATAGATAATTGCTTTACCGACGTGATCATAATCTCCAGTAATGACTTCATTAACTTTAGCCGCCATATGTTTAGCAATTTGTCTACCTGTTAATGTAGTAGATTGACCGATCCTTTTATCAAAAAATCGACAACCTGGATTAAGAATAGCGCCATACAGGCTATTTAGATTAATTTTTTTAACTAATTGTCTCTTATCCCAATACTCTTCTTCAATTTTGTTTCCAGCATTAATAGCATCTTTTAATTTAGCCTGCATTTCTTTACGTTCAGCATACCACCGTTTTAATAGTCCGGGAATAATGCCTTCTTTCTCCCAAGTAAAGATAGTTCCGTTCGCACTTAACATCCATGGTTGATTACTTTCAAATAATAATCGATATACTTCTGCTGAACTTACTATATCGGTATCACCGTTCTCCCAATCAATTGTTATATCAGTACCTATCTGTTGGGCCATTACTGATTCATATTCTTCAGTTCCAAATTTACCTTCCCATGCAGCCGCAAAACTCTTTCCTTTAGCCATTTGCGATTCGATAAATGAATCGGTTCTATCAGATCGTAATTGACCGATAATAGTCTCTGGGCCCATATTTAATGCACGAATCACCGAAGGATACAGCGAGTTGATATCAAGCGATCCTACCCAATCTTGAATACCTTCTTTTGGGTGGGCAACATATGCACCTGCGGCTGCTGAGCTTTCTCGATCATCTGTCTTAGGTCGATTCGGTACAACAAACCCTCTATGATGTGCTTCATTAATAATTGCTTGTTCTGTTACCGCCACGGCACCCATAGTAGTTCGGAGAAGTACTGTATTTTCGTGTGCAAGCGAATTAGCTAGATCGATAAACTTTAACTTCTTGTCGAGTTTATCCAACAGCATAGTATCTTGTCTGTTATACTCGATAAAAGTTCTAAAATCGTTGTTATATAGTTGATCAAGTGTTCCTTCATATGCTACCTTCTTTTCATTTAATTCATATTCTGCAATTGCGTCAAGCCTGTAACTATGTCTTTCTTCGTATGTATATTTGCGATATAATTCTAGGCTATCTAAGTGTACACGACCGACAAAGTCATATGTAGTTGATTGTCTACCAAACTTTTCAAATTCACGTTTTTTTGGTAATTGATTAAACAAACAGAATCGTCTAGTATCTTCTTTCGATAATACTTTAATAACACGATTTACGGTGTACGGAATATCAAATCCTTCACTGTTCCACCCACTTATAATATCTGCATCTTGAATTAAATCTAAAAATGTATCTAATAGCGTTGCTTCATTATTGAATAAAATAGTATTTGGTAGGTCTTTAACCTGTTCCTGCGCTTGTTCCATTGTTAGGGTTTTTGGAGGTATAGCAAGACAAACAAGGGTCTCTAACCATTGCAGATGGACAGCAATTGCAGTAATTGGCATAAATGCGTCGTCTGGACTTGCATATCCTCTTTCTGGATCAAAGTCTACCTCGATATCGAAAAATGCCACATTAAGTTTTGGAGCATCTCGATTTAGATAATTTTCTGATAAGCAAACAAACAGCGGATTAATATCGGCTTCAAAAATTTGTTTATTGCTAGCAATAGACAGTTCCTTTCGAAAGTCTTTGGTAGTTTTACAAACAACTTTTGTTACTGTATCGCCGTAGATACTATTATATTTTCCTTTCGGGTCTTTATAATAGAAAGTGTGTTTTACAGGGATATCTCTAAATTCCCGGTCACCTTTAGAATTTCTTTCAACGATTTTGATAATATCATTATCTCTATCGTTCCATGCGTCGACATAGCTCATAGTTCTCCTGTGTGAATTTTGGCTCACACGTACCCGCAATACGATTTATGGCTCGTATAACCGTTCCTTATAAAATTAGATACGCTTTGTAACGTCTAGAATTGCTTCGATTTCTTCCCAATCGGAATTATGATCTTGCCAATTGCCTTTATGTGCAATTTTGATAGCCTTGTTAATAACACTCGGCTTGATGGTTAGTTCCTCTGCTACTGCTTTCACAGTATCTTTGAGACCTTCGTTGAGATCTTCAATTTCTCTTAAAACAGTCGAACCTTCATTGATTAATTTTTCAAGTTTTGCCTTTTCCTCAGGCCCGTAAGCTCTGCTCATAGTTTTTCTCCCTGTAATATGCCTAGTTTAGATTAATTCTTATTTACTGTCAATATAAATGGTATTATTTGTTTTTTGCTAATTTAATAATTCTGCCTAATTCAATATTCTCAAATACAGGTGAAGATTTAGTTAAGTCTGTCATTTTTTTATGTAGATCTTGTTGAGATAAAGTGTCTTTTTGAAATTGCGAGGTTGATTGAGCAGCCTTTTGTTGTGCTACTTGTCTTGCATATACATCAGTATATATTTTTGCTCTTTCAGGGTCACCGGCTTTTGTCAATTCTGCTGCCTTGTTTAATAGCTCTTGATTTGGTGTGAACACAGTTGGTAAACCGTTAGGAGTTGATGCACCTTGTGGACTAGTAGTTATGTTTGAACTTCCGACATTTGTTGTTGTATTAACTGACGGAGTTGCGCTCTGCGCAGGAGTGGTTGATCCACCTTGTGCATGAGGTACTAAATCTGGAAAATCTTGTTGAAATTCAGCAGCGCCTGCTTCTGCGTCGGATTTATTATCTTCAATTAGTTGTAATCTTGCTGATAAACTACGAATTGAATCTGATGACTCTTGAATTCCTTTGACTTCGTTTCTGTGTCGATGGTATGCAATAAAGAAATCCTCGCCGACCTCACCAGTAGTAGGAATTTTTTCTCCTAGACTAACTAATTTTTCGCGAATTCTTTGTAATTTTTGAGCAGCAACATCTAGTTGTGTTGATCCGGCGGAAGTTGGGTTAATGTTGTCATCTTGACCATTTTTGGGGGTAGTAGTTGTATCAGTAGGAGTTTCGGAATGACGATGTAATATTGACGAGCTTACATCTTTGATCATCTCATCAGAGAACTCTCCGAATTTTTTAGTTCCTTCAGCAGCTAAACTAGCACTTGATGCGATTAGTTTACTATTTGGGTGTATTACATTTGATAATAAGTAAGTAGCAATAGTGTTACTTAACCATGAACCGTTTGAGTTGAGCCAAGTACTAATCGCCCCTCTTCCAACTGGTGTCATGGCAATTAAACTTAATCCGGAAAATATAGGACCAAAGAACGGAATAAAGGCTGCAACTCTAGTTACCGCGGTTAAAATAGGTATTAATGCTATGCTAGTTAATATTGTTGATGCTATTTTTCCTGCAAACGCGGCAACTATATCATCGATTTCTTTAATTGCTTGCTCTTCTGATATTTGATTCTTATCAAGACGAGATTGAATTTCATTTATAGAATTTTGAGCAGGCACCCAAAAATTATATATGCCAAGTACCTTTGCAAATCGAAGCAATAGTTTTGAATTTCCTCCTTTTATAGCTTTAGAAAAATCAGCTGGTTTAGGAGCCGCATTGGAATTAGGACCAGCTTCGTCCAATTCATACCCAAAACTTTCGACTAATTCTTGTTTGATTAATTTTTTAAGTGGCATTATCTAAATCTCTTTTTATTTGTAATGCAATTAGGAACACTGTGATCATTTTTTGTATTAGTTCCGAGTTGTCTATAACCCTTCCAACAAGGGTCTTTCCCTTCATCTGTCGAACTTGGTAACATTTTTTGATCACCTACTATCTGATCATAATGGTCCATTGATAATGTGTTGCCTTCTCGGCTTAAATTAATAAGCATTTCTGCGACATTGTGTAAATCCATGTCAGTTTTAGCATCTTCACGTGCATATTCTAAAAGACGGATTAATAACGGTACATCTAATTTAATAGTATCTTCTGGATTAACTAACTCATCTTCTATTGTCGGTTGAATACTGCGACGGTTGCTGTTACTTTCTCCTAAAACTTTTTGTGCAATTTTACGAGAATACATTTTAATTCGTTGCTCTTCTAATTCGCGAACCGATTCTGCTTCTTGTTCAGCTTCTGCAAAATACTTTTTAAGTATTGAATCTTTCTTTGGTTTCGGTTCTGCGGAAGGTGCTTGATAATGTTGAATAGCCATTTGAACAGGAAGGCTAACCTTGTGTGGATTAGCTCCTTCATTTAAAATTTCTAATGATCGTCTGATGTCATTAGAATTTTCTACAGGAGTTGATGCGTTATTATCCAACACCTGTAGAATTTTCTTCATATCCATAGTATTATCCGTTAAGCCTTTTTAATAACTCTTTCATACGATTGAAATCAACAGATTCGTTAATTTTTGTTTTATCTAAGTTATCTTCCTTCTTGTGCATTTTGTCAATTGCGTTACGATAATTTGTAAGATCTTGACCACTTGCTGGTTTCTTGTCCTTAAACATCTGATCGCCTTTCTTTTCGGCATAGCTCTTCAATGTACCATGGCTTAGTTCATCGAGTTTCTTTTCCTTAGCCGCCTTCTTCATTGGCTCTTTCTTGTTGCCGTCTTTGTCTAGGTCAAGGAAGTCTGGCTTAGATGCTTCGCTAACTTCTTTGCTTTTTCTATTACGATTGACTACTTTTTGCAAATCTTCGTCTGATGCTTTTTTGTGTTCGTCTCTGCTGATTTGCTTATTCTGTTTAACGCCTTCTTTACCGAGTGCCTTTTTTATATCAGGATCGTTACTAATTGCACGGGTAACAACTCTACGAGCAGTTGAACGAACACCACCTTCGTCCATATCGTCTTCTTGAATCTTTGGCATCTTGATCGGAGTTGGATCTTTTGAATAACGATCTTTGACCAGTTTCTTCAAACGATTTAAATCCTTACCACTGTGAACCACTCTTTGACCATCTGGTTTAGTGATAATAACTACATGACCACCATCACCTGTTTTCTTGTATTCTACCTTGTGGTCGTCCTTTAGATTGTCGTTTTCATTGATGTGAGCTAAACGAGCAGTTGAACGAACACCGCCTTCGTCTAATTCTTCTTCCTTGTCTTTAGCAGTCTTTTTAATAGGAACTTCTTTGTGCTTTACCGCAGGAAGTTTAACACCACGTTTCTTTAACTCAGAATCCGCTTTCTTAACATCGTTATCTTCGTCATCGTCATCCCATGATTCGTAAACACCTTGTCCGTAAACTTCGTCAAGTTCTTCCTCGTCTCTATCTTGCTTAGTCTTCTTGATATGAACTTCTTTATCTTTTACTTTCGGTAACTTGATCTTACGCTTGTTAAGTTCATCATCTGCGCGACGAACATCGTCGTCATCGTCATCATCATCTTGTGATTCGTCTAAGCCAGCAGCTTTACGACGACTTCCAATAACTTCATCTTTTTCAGATTCGATTTTGCCGTCTTTATCCCAATCCTTCTTTGCTTTTGGGCTTTTTGCTTCTTCTAACTTTTGAAGTTGTACAATCTTAAGTTCTGCAATTTTAGCTCTTGCTTCACTTAATTTCTTCTTAAGTTCTGCTTTTTCGCTCTCGTTAAACATTTCAGAATTTTCTAACTTCTTTCCATAATCGCTAAATTCCATTTCGTACTCGAGGTAGTGATAAACCGAAGCAATATAGTCGGCAGCTTTAGTGATCTTTGCTTGAACCCATGCTTCTAATTGTGCATCGTCTTCGAGTTTCTTAAATAATTTTACTGAATAGTTAGCGATCTTGTAAAGGTCCGCCTTAGCCATTGCCCCTTCGTGGTCTATTTCACCATGTGGGATAAAGTCTTGTGTTGGTTCTACATGCGGATCAGTCGGTGGTGTTTCTAAACCATGCATATCGAATTCGTTAATTTGTTTTTTGCTCATGAGTGAACTCCGGTCTTATTGTATATTTATCGTTTTACTGGCGCACCAAATATATTACTTTTCATATCTAGTGCATTAGTTGCTGTGCCCGCTGATGTTTTTGGTTGTACAACTTTCGGTTGTGGCGGCGCCTTAGTTCCTGACCCGGTTGCAACACTGCCAGTATATGACTTTTTACCTCGAGCTTTTCCTGGACTTAATTGTGGAGCCTTAACGGTGCCGATATTTGCTGCACTAGTTGCTCCGGCTGTTGCAGTTTCGCCTAGTAATTCACTAATTTTCATTTCTTATCTCCATACCATAACCTGAACCAGGCCGGCGTTCCCGGTTTAATATTATTTTTTCTTTGATAACGGCCTTTATCAAATTCTACCTTATTTTGTTCTTTTTCGGTACGTAGCGTATCTAATCTTGCTTGGGCGCCTAGTCCGTCAAATTGACTAGCAATAATCATTTCTTGTACAGGATCATCGGATGCAAGATAACAGTCTTGCTCACTTTTTTGAGGAATGTTTGCTGATGTGATTTTATATTGTTTCATCACACGCCATATTTGTTTTTCTTAATTTTTGCTACTGAACTAGTTTTGTTAACATTACTAAGTTCTTCACTACGATTAGTAGTTAACCGTTTAACTGGCCCTGCTCCTACCATTTTAGCAGCAGAATTAATTATTTCTAATTCTGCATCTGTGTACGTCGACAATAACGGATCACCGGAGAATGCACCCGCTGCTTTTGTTGGATAATCCGGAGCTCCGGCCATAGCTATACCGAATCGATATTGCATATACGATGATCCATTTGATTTGTTCATGCTTAAATTAGGCATACTAATAGCACCTTTCATGCTAGCAAATTGCTCACCTGCAAGGGCTTCTCCGGTTGCTGGCGGCACATCTTCTAATAAAACCGGGGTATTGATAATCTCATAAATTTTCATTTTAAATCCTTACTTGTACTTGTTATCGTTGAGATGCTTTTGAAATTCTTCATGTAGTTTTTCACAAACACTCTTGGTCAAGTTGTCGTCTAACTCTTCAGGAAGTTCTCGAATCGGAAATTGGGTTATGTAATTTTTATAACAGTCTGTGATTGCGGTTTTGAAAATTGTCGGACTAAAAGATTCATTCTTTTTAGTTTTTTTCAAACACCTTGCAATGATGGGATACAAATGCCGGCGATAACTTTCGTCGTCGTGATTCATAAAATAAACAAGATCTTCAGCTAAATCAAATTTTAATTCAGCTTTACCATCTTTATATTCAATAAAACCATCTAATTTATTTTCAAATAATTCTTTTATTCGCATAATATAAACCTTGATAATACAGTCGCAAGAAAATATTGCGGATACTTTATTTATCCGCAATAAACAGTTTAGATTATGGATTGATAATTCGTTCGAGCCTCTTAATGCCGGTTCCGAGATGCATTTTAGCCATTGTTAAGTTTTTATCCCCGGTGATATAAAAATAAACCGTTAGACTACCTAAGCAGATGTAATTTCTATGCCTCAGTGCAGACATGGTAGATTTTGGAACTCGCAAATTTTTGTTATCGGTAGCCCAGTTTATAAACCCTTCATAATCAGTGTTGCGATCAACATAAATGTAAACTTTATAATCATATAGCAATGATGAAACAATTGTCCCTTCTGTAAGAGCTGTCTTCGGTGAATAAATTTCTTTTACATAATTTCCTGCTATTTTTTTAAACCATTCGATATACTTAGGCTCTTTTAGATATATAGAAAGGTAACATCGTTCTACTCGAATAGAAAAGTCGTCAACATCTCGCAACATATCAACAATGTTTAATAGTAGATCATAGTCTATTGTTGGCCGATGGTATTGAGCAAAATTATTCGGATCGAGTGTATTTTTACGGTAGTATAATATACGATCGTATGATCTATTTAAATTTGTGCCTCGAAGAAGCCTTGCACCAGGCAATACCAGCACAATTTTATGCTGGTATTTGTTCAAATACAGTTTCTTTGTTTCCTTATGCAGGATCATTTACGATCTCGGTGGTAAGTAACGGAATCTTAGGTACCTTTGGTTTTGAAATAAGTAGGATCTTATCCTCATTAATAGTAATGGATACCTGCCCACCGTGTTTAAGATCAGTGAACAGCATCATCTTAGCAAGGTCTCGTTTAATCTCTTTATCAATAACACGTTGTAATGGTCTTGCACCCATTTTAGAATCAAATCCCTTTTCAATAAGCCAATTAATTGCTTCCTTATTGATCTTAACCTTGATCCCTTTCTCTTTGACCATCCCTTGAAGCTCGTCGATAAATTTATTTACAATCTTAACAGACGTAATTCTATCGAGTCTATTAAATGTGATAATACCATCTAAACGATTTCGGAATTCTGGAGTAAAGAATTTCTTAAGATCTGTATCACTAAAGTCCTTTTGTTGTACCCCGAACCCAATTGTGTTCTTTTCAGCAGCCTGCGCACCTGCATTTGTAGTAAGAATAAGAATGATATTACGGCAATCTGCCTTTTTACCATTAGAACCAGTTACAAATCCGTTATCCATTAATTGCAATAGAATTGTTGTTACATCAGGATGTGCTTTTTCAACCTCATCGAGAAGTAATACTGCATTAGGGTGTTCTTGAATCTGTGTAATCAGTTGACCTGCATTTTCTTCAAAACCTACATATCCCGGGGGGCTACCAATCAACTTACTAACACTATGCTGTTCTTGGTATTCACTCATATCGAATCGAATAAGATTTACACTAAGATGTTTAGCAAGTGATTTAGCAGTTTCGGTCTTACCACAGCCAGTTGGGCCCATGAATACAAATGAACCGATTGGTTTGTTTTCGGATTTAAGACCTGCTTGTGCAACAATAATCTTATCAACCACTTCTTCGATTGCAAGGTCTTGGCCGTAAACATCGTCTTCGAGTCCTTGTTGCAACTTTGAAAGACATACACTTTCGGTTTCCATAACTTGTTCTTCAGGAAGATTTACCATCTTACTAAGTTCAAATTGAATTTCATGTTCACCGATAATTCTATCTTCAACGATCTTTAAATTAAATCGTGAACATGCACAATCAATAAGATCGATCGCCTTATCGGGAAGTTTCTTATCTGCTTGATATTTTACAGATAACTTAATTGCAGCCTGAAGAGCATCTTCCTTAATTTTAACATTATGATGCTGTTCGTAGTACTTTTTAATTCCCTTGAGAATTTGTAATGTTACTTCTTGTGTAGGTTCATCGATGGTAATACGCTGGAATCGACGCATTAATGCACGATCCTTTTCAAAATGCTTGCGATATTCTTCCCAAGTAGTTGATGCAATTACCTTAATATTGCCTTTGCTAAGTGCAGGCTTCATCATATTTGCAAGGTCGTTTGCACTATTTCCACCTGACCCTGCGCCATTAATCATATGTGCTTCGTCGATGAATAGTACAGTCTTTCCTTTCTTTTGTAATGCCTTAATTACATGTTTAAATCTTTCTTCAAAATCGCCTCGATATTTACTACCTGCAAGCATTGCGCTAATATCTAGATTATAAACGGTATAGTCTTTAAGGAATTCTGGCACTGCACCTTTAACAATGTTGTATGCAAGACCTTCGGCAATTGCAGTTTTACCTACCCCCGGATCACCAACAAGAATTACATTATTCTTACTTCTACGTCCAAGTGCAAGTGCAATGTTTTCAAGTTCGTCGATTCTACCGATAACGGGATCGATTTTGCCCTTATTAACGTAGTCATTAAGGTTAGTGGTATATGCATTAAGTGCTTTATTACTGCCTGCATCGGGCTGTTCTATTTCTTCATCTTCATCTTCGACTGCATTATTTAGGTAATCGGCAAATTTATCTTTGTCAATTTCTGCTTGCTGGGTATAGTAAAACACCCATGATTTTTTCTCTCCCATCATAGAAAGGAACACATCAGTGGGTTCAATTTTTTGACGACCATTAAACAACACTTGAGTAAATGCTCGATTAAGAACACGCTCCACTGTTTGTGTCTTTTTTGGTTTCACAACTACTTCTTGAGTAGTAATATCAGCACACTTTGTCGTCAAGTATTCAAAAATATTCTTCTTAATAGTGTCTGTATTTGCACCATATCCTTTGATGCATTTAGTGAAAGAGTCTTCTTCGAGCATGGAATGTAAAATATGCTCGATAGTAAGATACTCGTGATGCATTTTTTTAGCAGTTTCGATTGCTCGCTCAAATACTGCTTGTAGATTATCACTAGGTTCAACCATTATGTTTTCCTCTAAAAATATTTATGATGTTCTAATATTAGCATATGTAATGCTCTCAGTCAATTTTTCCGGTGATCTCCTTGTTAATGTGTCTTAATTTAGATACGATTGCCGCATTAGTGATTGCCTGCACCTTAATATTAATAATAATAATAAATCGACCAGTACGTCCACTATGCGGATTAGTAAATCCTTTGCCTTGGCTTGCAAATTCGGTGCCGGTTTCCACGCCTGCGCGGACTTCTAAATCCATTTGCTGTCCGGTAATTAATTGTATCTTTTTCTTACATCCGATCATTGCTTCAATTGGGTTGACATCGAGTTTTGTGTAAAGATCGTCTCCTTGTCTAGTAAATCGATTATCTGGTGCTACTATAATTGTAACATTAAGGTTACCGCGAGGCGCTCCGGGATTAGAATCATCGCCCAACCCTTGATACCGTATTGTTGCACCATTTTCAACACCGGCCGGCACATTAATAACAACTGATTGAGGTTTACCACTTGGCAGAGTGTATGCTGCTTCAATTTGTTTACCTTGATATGACTCAAATAATGTGATCTGGCATTGAATGTTTAGATCTCGATTGCGGTGCATGTGAGGCTGTTGTCTTCCAAAGATATCGTGAAAATGTGCACCAAAAGGAGAATTTCCAAAAATATCGTGGAAATGCGCACCAAAAGGGCTATCACCGAAATTCATTTGTTGCCCTCCCATTCGCATTTGATCATATTCGGCTTTTTTCTGCGGGTCGCTTAACGCATCATATGCCGCCGAAATGTCTTTGAATTTGGTTTGATCACCCCCTCGGTCTGGGTGATGTTTCATTGCAAGACTCCTATAAGCCTTCTTAATTTCGTCAAGTGATGCTTGTTCAGCAACTCCTAAAATTTCATAATAATTCTGCATGTTGGTCCTCTACTCAGAAAAACAGATCAAGTAATACAGTATAATTATACTATATCAGACTTGACCTGTCAACTCTTTGGTTATTTTCTTTTCTTAACCGGTGTCGGAACTTTAGTGCCTTCAAACTTATGATGCATTTTCATCTTCTTGCATTTCTTTTTGCCATTGATTTCAACGCATACTTGCTTAACTTCCCCGTCTTTAACATCGGTCTTTGAAGATTCTTTCGAAGCTTCAGTTGCTAGTGCAGTTTCCTTCTTTTCGTGAGAAGTTGCACTTGCAAGTCCGACTGTTAAGAAACTTACTAATAAAATTTCTAATACCTTTTTCATTTTAACTCCTATAATGGTTCATCGACTTGTGGTGCAGGGCCTGAACCAAATGCCGTATTAACAACAGGACCTGGTGCTACATAAACTGGTG
>JGI24890J29729_1000378_pt1 | contig 29647 bp, 40 predicted proteins | sample FreactcultureFD7_FD_29729 | JGI IMG/M metagenome (IMG submission 29729)
GGAAGGGAACGACGAGGGGTTTGGGCGAGAGCTTGTGCCTGTGCTTGACGAGGCGAGTAAGGGAGGGGTTCGGAACGACGAGGTGTTGAAGTTTGACGCAAAGCTGCTACGACTTGAGGGGGAGCAGGAGCTTCTTCCTCAAACAAGGATTCTTCTTCACCTTCGAAATCATCCTCCTCGAATTCACCTACTTCACCTCCTTCGAAAGGATCTTCCTCTTCTCCTGCAAAATCGTCTTGTTCTTCAATCTCCATCTCTTCCTCCAAAGCATCCTCAATCGGATCCATCTCGACATCTCCCAACTCATCTCTTTCGAACTCCATCTCGATCTCTTGCTCTTCTCTCTGTCTCCCCAATTCCTCCTCTTCTTGCTCCCTCTTCCTCTTCTCCTCTTCTGCTTCCCTCCTCTGAATCGCTTCGTATTCCCTCATCAACCTCTGAGTCTCCGGCGGAGTAGTCTTGACTTTCTCAAGGGGAACCATATATTTTACTCCAACTGGCGTTCCAACACTCTCTCTCGCTTTCCCTTTCGACGTAGACGTGATCGGAGTCGAGCGACTGCTCGAAGGTGCGGGAGAAGACTTGTAACGATCTGGATCGAGGAGTCTTTGACGAGCTTCTTCGGGAGTCGCAGAGGACCAAGAATTCGAAGTGGTGAGATCTGGTCGAGAGGTCGAGGCAGAGGGTTTGGCGGGGGAAGGAACGGGAGGGGCGAGATTGGCCGAGGAGGTGGATTTGCGTGAGGAAGCGGGAGTTGGGAGAGGGGCAGGGTCATCTTGAGGAGGTGGAGAAGATCGTTCAAACCCACTGGTCGATTTGCTTTCTTTCAACTTTTCACCTCCTAATGAAGACTGTAACCCAGGATCCCTCTTAGCCATTGTTCTTGTACTTGAGCTGAGCACGGAATCTAAGCGTACCTTTCTCCTTTTTGGATCTCTACCAGGAGTATCTTCGCCACCAGATTGAAACGGGTTGTAATCACTGAATCCACCTTCTCCTTCCGATTGAATGGTGCTTCGACGGCTCTTCAAGATTGATGAAGTACGAGGAGTGCCTTCATCTCCAGAAGGGGGAGCCTGTACGACGAGGACTCGTATGCAAAATCAGTATCTTTGAGAATCTAATTCTGCAATTCGAAATCTTCGAACGTACAGCAGCTTTCCTCTTCTTTGGTGAAGCGTTTCCCTCTCCAGCCAAAGGCACAATGACATCATGTTGATCTGGAATCTCTTCATACTCTGGTTCCCTCGAACTCATCCTGACACTCTTCCTCCCCTTCCTCCTCTTCTCTGCTACTTCTCCCTCTTCTTGCGCCTCTGCAGCTTCATGTGCTCTACCTACCATACTCTTCCTCTTGCTTTTCGACTTCTTTGTGTGTTTCTTCGAAGTGAGGGACGAGTGATCGGAATCTGGGAATTCTTCCGGATCTGTATCGAGTTCTCGTAAGGAACCGTCGAGAGAGTTTCCATCGAGTACTCCATCATCTGATGCTCTCACTGCTGCATGTTCTCGAATGAGGCGCTACAAGAGAGAGAAGAAAATAAACATGGGATCCGTGTCAACTCGGAATGCGATGAGTGAGTGACTGACGGGTATGAGGGGTACAATTCGAGTCTTGAACAGTGTTACTAGTTCAGCTTTCTTTGCGTTTGAGGTGTAAATGACCTGTAGATTGAAATTCTCAAAGATGTGAGTTACTCGCTCACTCTCTGGAGATTCAGAGGTTAATACGTACGCCATGTGCTAGTAGTATACCTCTCAACTCTGCTATCTTGATCTTTGACGGGTCAAAGTCTGGTAGGAGGTAGACGGGTAATTCAGTCGTCATCGAACTTTGCAAAAGGAAGCGTATTGATCCTCTTGAGGCAAGCTTGTCTTGATGATGGCGTTGTGTCTTGAGGCTGTCAACTGGATGATCCAGGTGGTGGAGGGAAGAGGAGCGGTGGATCGTTTAGATTCAGAATTGCTTCTCCAATTTCTAATCAATTGTAGGAAGAATTTGGACGTCCACTCTCTCCCATAAACTGTTCACTCCCATCTCTCGAAATATATTCGAGCAGCTTTGAGAGAGACCTACACACCTTTGTGAGCTCCTCCTCTCTCGCTCCCTCTCTCTCCCTTCCCCCCTTTCCCCACTTCTTCAAGTTCCCCTCCTTTTTCACTCGCCCCCCTTCCTGCCTTCTAGAGCTGTCGGCTTGTACGAGGGCACTCACAACTTGATCTACCGTAGAGTCCAAACCTCACTGACCTCTTACTCCTCTCTGTCATAGACTCCGAACTTTCACTCAACCTCCACTCCTCCCCTCTCTCTCAACACCAACAAAATGAAAGGATCTTGCAACTGTGGTGCAGTCACTATCGAAGTACCCGATTCTGCTTTTCCCAAAGAATCAGTCCTTTGTCGTAAGTTTGTCACTTTTGCACTTTTGCTCGCACTCGTCTTTTAAGTTCTTCGCACGATTAAAGCGCTAACTATGAATCATTCCTCTTGATGATTGTAGACTGCAAGAACTGCCGTGCATCTTCAGGATCAGTGTATGTTGTCCTGCTCTCTTAAAGCTGTGATACTCTGCAATAAATCTAATTCGGGTTGTTGACCGCAAACACCAATACAGCTTCTCGGTCAATCTCGTAATCCCCACCAAAGAGATCAAATTTTCAAACGAGTCCAACATTCAGCTCTACGAAGACAAGAACACCGATTCGGGAAACACGGCTCAGAGGAAATTCTGTAAAACTTGTGGATCGTGAGCGACGCTTTCTCTCCAAATGATCCATTCTTTGTCGTTCACTGATCATGGAATCATCCTCGTTCACAGTGCTCTTTTGACCGGAGTCAAAGAAGCTCCTGAGAACTCTTACGTCAAAGGAGGTAAGCACTAACTACATTTTCCCTTGCGAATTCTCCTGTCGAGCTCGCTTTCGAACCTTATACCATCTCTCTCTCTCTCTCTCTCTCTTCTCAGGTCTCTTCGAAGTCGGAAAGGTTCCCAAACCTTCCATGCAAATTTACAAGCGTAACTTTGAAAGTTGGGAACAAGGTCAAGAAGGAACCAAACTCATCGACTAAACCCCTACGATGTAGTTTCTTCTCTCGCGTGTCTCTCAGGTCAATCGAAATCAAAGGTAGTGTCCTCTCGTGATGAAATTTCCATTAGTGCTTTTTTTCAGTCAAAAGTATTTGGGAGAATCCTACGTTCCTAGATCCAAGGAGAGAAGCTCGAGAGAGTATACATAGAGGTAAGAGAGAGGTGCATACGAATAAAGATAGTGAGTGTAGGAGATACAAGAGGAGAGACAGGAAATCCTATATCCGCAAAAGAACAGTTGAGAAAGAGTCCGAAAGGTATTGGGGGTTCGCACAGCGTTAACCCAGATGAGTGTAAAGAGAGATGTCCAGTGGTGAAAATCGAAAGGTGAAGCGTAGAGAGACAGAGAAAGCGAGGTCTAAGCGTTGAATAAAGGTTTCTTCTCCTTCATCCTCTTCTCCATCTTCCTCGACCAACTCCCTTCCCCAACCTCCTCGTTCGATTTCTCTTCTACCTCTCCAACACTCTCCCCCGCGACCGTCGTCTCCTCCTCGACCCAACTCCATTCATCCTCATCTTCTTCCTCTTCTCCAGTCAAATCCACCTCGTCATCTCCCTCCGACTCTTCACTCCTCCTCCTCCTCACCACCTCGAAATAAACCCTCTTCCCCACCCGCTCCTGTTTCTCCAATGCTCTTTTCCTAACTTCCTGTGCCGTCACTTGCTTGTATCCCATCAAACGCGGCGGTTTTCGTTGAGAATCGGCGGTTTTCGGGTTCGACAGCGTATGGGACGCGTATCGGGATGGATGAGAACGATGAGGGGATCGAGGGGCTAACTCGGCGGGATGAGGGGGAGGTGGTACCGAAGTGGGAGGTTCATCTGCGAAAGAACGGAAACGCGTTAGTTTCTCGGCTTGGAGCAGGAAAGGAAGGGAAAGAGTGGACGTACAGCGTTTCCAGATTAGACCGTCTGGCGTTTTGCCGGGAAATGAGCCTGGAGACGCGAGAGTCGAGGATGCGGATGAGAGTGCGAGGAAGACGAGTGAGAGTGAAGTAAGGTGCATAGTTCGTCGCGTCACTGGAAGATTCCTGTCGTAACCGAGCGGTTCGGGAAGGTGAGAGACAGTTGAACGAAAGATGAAAGAGGTTGAGGGAAGTTGTCGTGAGAAGTTCGAGGCGAGTAAGTTCTCACGAGAGGTAACGAGTGACTTGAAGTAACGAGTGTGGTCAATTGAAAGTAGATCGAGGCTGTAGAGATTGATAGGCGAGCGGGAGAATAGAGGAAAGAGAGAGAGAAGCCGAAATTTATTCGACGCGCCGCAGAGTCGCGACGCTCTTTCGCGCTCTTTCGGAGTTTGTTCGGACGAGTCAAAAATGCCAACGAGTGATGAGAATTGAACTCGACGATCCCGCTGCGCTATGCTACCGATTTCATTTCCCTTTGTTCTCCAACGTGCTGTCGAACTCGTGAAGGGTTTATGTTTGGAGCGGAGAAGAAAGGATCACTCGGCCTGCGAAATCGGACGAAAAGAGTCAAACAGGTCAGTGGGTGACTCGACAACGCGCGTATTTCGGAGGGCTTGATACACTATCTAGGCAATGTCGTATGTTACGCACCAGTGCAGATCTTGGTGAGGAGGTTGAGCAGAGTTTGAGGCGAGAAGAAGGCTTTCGCAAGTTCGATTCTGGAAGGCAATGAAGATCTCAGCTGGTGGCGCATCGTCAGTACGTAAGGCTGAGATATTCGAAGACTTACAACTCCGACAGTATCGCACTGAAACCAAGAGGACGACTCTGTGGAGAGAGGACGAGAGTCGACTTTGTCAGAGTAGAATCGAGTAGCAAAGCGCCCTCACTCACCTCGAGATGCCAATGATCACGTTTCCAGTGTCTCGAGTCTTTGCACATCCGAAGCTGGACGCCACCTGTGTGAGGAGAAAAAGAGACTCAGTTCCAACTTTTTCAGTCGACTGAGATTGCCATCTCTTTCGCACCTGGTAGTCTACCTGGACTCTTCAATCTCAGCATGACTGCAAAGAGCGGGAAAGCGTTGATCGCTTGAATGATGACCACGAGAATGGTTTGAATGGCGACTATGGTCAATCTCGACTGTGCAACGTTTGAACGCAGTCAGTTCTTGCTTGACAAGCCCGACTGACTAGCTGAAGGTCACGCACGGATACGAAAGCGAGATAGAACGCTGCGATCGTCGGAAAGAGGAAGATGAGGGTAACGAAGAGAATCGTCCCAAGTAACAAAGCGTCGACAGAATAATTCGCAGGCTCCGTTCGATTTCGGAGTGGATTGAACTTCTTGCCTGTGATTCGAAACCGTTCCGTTGACTCGTTAGTGCAGGCTAACGAGTATCGGGAACAATGTGACTCACCTCGGAAAACGTCGAACAACGCAGACAACCCGACGAGACTCCATCGATAGACGAGTGTAGCGGCGACGTAGCAAGCGAAGAAGGGAAAGGTGAGAAGTTGAACGAGATCCGATGAGAAAGCGAGTAAGAGTGAAGCTCCTCCTAGATAGCCGGTGATCGAGAGGACTTGGAGGAGTGACGGCAGGTGAGGGAGGAAAGGTTCAAGAAAGACTGCGAGATTATCGACACGACACTTCAGCTTGGTGGGCAGGAGAGAAGAGAAGAGGACACCGCGCACAGTCTTGCCAAAGTCTCGAAAGAAACAGGAATGAATCGCAGATGAGCGTCGACAACTCAGTGTTGAGCTTGACTCCTCCTGGCCAATTATTCAACCAGTCGAGTAGTTCACGTAGGTAGTCAGAGATGTAAGTCTGCTGATTGATCGTTAGTCGCGCGCTGAGCGGGACCATGAAAGAAGAGGACTGACTTGGACGACAGTTTCGATGATTGTGCTCAGATACTGCGTATTCTCCATTACGAATGAAGATAGCGCATAGCCTATAATCAGATCGTTCGCTAGCAACCACACGGCATTCCAGAATCTGTGAGGATGATAAGGTCTCAGCAAACTTGCGAAAAAGCTGAGAATCCCTGTCGAAACGCACCGTATATAGCTAGCATTCGCTTGTAGCAGCTTGTTGTTATCCTGAGAAGTCTCTGAAGGTAATGCGCGAGACCTTGAGTAGTTCTGCGGCATCGCGCGAAGGAGTTCGAATCGAGTTGCGATTTGACGGGCTGTCGTCGACGAGACGCATATTCAGCCGATGACTACATGGAATTTGTATAGAATAGGACATACCAGCGGCTGACCACTGGCCAAGCCTGCCGAAGAAAGCGTATCGATACGAGGATAATTTCGCTGACGACTCTAGGCTCGGAATGTCGGAGGGTGAAGCGTGGTGTCCAATCGGGGTGGCCTTCGATGACCCTCGGGAGCTCGTCATGACGTTTCTGCACACCTGTGAGGAGATCGCCGTACTGCGATTCATCTGGAGAAGAATTGCAATCAGAAAATCTCGTCGAGATCCGGCTGATCCGAAGAGGACTGACCCATTCAATGACTCGGTCGAGCTCTGCCCCAAATATATCCTCCGCTCGTACTTTCCGTCGCGGAGGCGCGCCTGGAAGTCGGCGTGGTCGAGAGATTGTGATATTCAAAGTTGGAGTCGTCGAATCTTGCCGGTGTTTCGAGAGGTTGAGCGGTAGAGGTCGGATCGAAATCGTCTCGTTCAGTCGTGTAGGGGAGTAGACGATGATCGTAGGATCTGCAACGAGGCTTCCGAGGGAGGAGAGTCGAGGCGAAGCGTTTGGGAAAACGACGAGTTCGAAGAGATTGTCTTGAGGAGTTTCTTCTGTGAGTTGTGTCGAAACAGAGCTACCGTCTATCGTACCCAGTATCTCCAGTGTCAAATCCATCGATTTCCCGACCGCTTTGATCCGTTTCATGACTTCTTCTTCGTTTCCTTCGAGAAACCCGATGACGAAGAGTGATTCCTTGCCCTTCCGACCATAACAGTACGCCTTTCCGTCGAGTTGAGGATATTGGAGTAGAGTTCCAGGTAGATAAAGGGTCGACATGGCGAAAGAGAGGGAGGAAGAGAGGAGGGAAAGGTTTGAAGTTGGCTGAGTCCGCTGCAATGAAGGCTAGAAGCTCCCTCTCCTTTGCAAATGTTGTCTTACGCTGAGTTTGTATCCTCTGTCTTCGCCCTATATAGAGCAGGATAGCGGGATCAGCGAGAAATGTTCAATGATGATGAAGGGAGGAGAACTCACAATACGAGCTAGGGGACGTGCAAAGGCTCTCGTACAGATCAATAGAAGGATGGTGAGTGATATACTCAGCAGTATACCAACCCAACCGGGGATCATGGGGTGAGGAAAGAGGAAAAAGCGAGAAAGACTTTCCTGACCTCTTACAACTCACTCGACTCTGCTTGAAGCTCCCAGATTACCTTCACAGATAAAACAAGCAGCTCAATAATCAAGGCATGTCTTTCGGTCGACCTTCCAACTCTTCATTCTCGCTAGGAGGAGCTCCTCCACTCAAAGGAAGTTTCCCTCTCGATCACGAAGGTAAGCCCGCTGTTGTATCTGTGCTATAGCTGTAAGACTTTAGAGCTGACGTGTCGCTCTTCTCCCCAATCTACAACCCCATCTTTCACATTTTGCCTACTTTCTCGAAAACTTTCGCAAATCGGTTCAAACAGGTGAATGCAAAGAAGCGATGATGAAGTACTTGAAGTGTATGAAGGATAACAAGCAACAGAGTACAGAGTGTCGGCCGTTGTCAAAAGCTTACTTGGCTTGCCGAATGGACAAGTGAGTTCCGATATTTCACAGCCCTCTCTCCCCTTCTGAAGCGCTCCTTCCTTGCGACCGAGCTGATACGACGTCGTAACGGTAACAGAGGATTAATGGAACGGACAGAATGGGATATGCTGGGATTCCAAGAAGGTGTCGATGCGAGCGCGAAATCGAAACATACTCAGGGACCTACAGAGTCGGGTCGGTGAGGTTTGACGACAGTAACAGCATATTTGAAGTGTTGTACTATTATCATCATCGCAACTCTACCATCTGGGAATCGGCGGACCAGTCGAGGAGACGACTGTCTGTCTACTACTTTCGCAGATCGAAGTGGCTTCGCAATCCAGGAGAACTGAGCACCGCGCTTGGCGTCTAGTCGTCGGCTTTAGTGTTTGACATCGTCCCCGCGAAGCTGCGAGCCGCGGGTTCGAAAGAGTGCGACTGAACCAGGTTTTCGTTCGCAGAAGTCCGTTCGAGAACGATTACTTCCGTCCCGCCAGCTGCTTCGCCCTGCAGATACCCGTTGTCGCCTTATTTACTCTATGTCTGTCGAGTCCGAGCATTTGCAGCCTTCGCTTGCGTCTTTGCCTCCTTTCGATCTTCGAGTTTACCGCGGTGCGAAATATCTCAAGCTCCCTCTATTCACTTCATACTCGCTTCCATGGCTACTCACTACGATACGATTGTGATAGGAGGAGGACCGGCGGGTATCGTAGCCGCAAAGACGCAGACAGAAGCTGGACAAAAGTGCATCCTTTTCGAAGCAGAGTCGCAGATCGGTGGAACTTTCAGATACAGGGCTTACGAGAATAGCGAATTGGTCTCTTCGTATGTCAGACCCATTCTTTCGAGTTCTCCCGCGCTGTCTCGCTGACCTCTCCCCCGCTGTACTTTCAAAACCCCTCTTTTACCTTGCTCCGATGGTGTACAGAAAGCAATTGACAGCCTTCACAGATTACCGATTCCCTTCGAGTCAAGGAGATCATGTTTCTTTGCCGGAATATTGCGCTTATTTGGAAAGATATGCTCATGAGTTCGATTTGTGGGAAATGATCAACCTCGACAGTAGAGTGGTCAGGGTCGAGAAAGGGAAAGGCGGAAAAGAAGGACATGTCGTGTCCGTGCAGAGGGAAGGAGAGAAAGGTGAGAAGAGAAGACGGAGAAAGTTGGACTCTCGAGTTCGCGACAGCTGATTTTTCTGCGTTTCTGTACCCTTCGCAGAGCCGAAACTTTACACTTCCCAATACCTCATCATCTGTACCGGTCTTCATTGTATCCCTCAAATGCCAACTATTCCAGGCATCGACAACTTCAAGACGCTACCGAACAAAGAAGTTATGCACTCTTCGCAACACAAGAAACGAAGCAATTTGACGGGGAAGAAGGTGCTCATCATGGGAACGGGTGAGACTGGAATGGACCTCGCGTATGAGTCGATCAAGGGAGGAGCGGAGGAAGTCGTTCTTTGCTCGAGAGGAGGTTTCTTGTCGTTTCCCAAGGTTCTCAACAATTTCACGGTACTAGGCAACACATTCGATGGCAACTTACCTATCGACAGTCTCATAACCGGTCTCTTCGAAACGACGTATGTTCATCCCTGGGTCGCCTCAAGCCACTTAAGATGGTGAGTTTTCCTTTTTCTGCGAAACGCTCGAATCTGAGCTTTGCTGATTTGGAGGGCCTTTATTCGACGTCCACAGGTTCGTCAGCGACTATATGATCAAGCACGTTCTCCATTTTTTGACTGGGACACGAGCGGGATGCAATCAGGTGAGTTTCGAAATTAGGCGTTTCACAAAACGCTTGACAAAACTGACTCGTACCGCTTTGATTCTGTCAGTGGGTCGGAGAGCTACCAGAAGAACGCTTAGGACGAGCCTACGTATTCCTCAACAAGTCTCATAAAGCTTCTCCCTACCTCAACCGACCTTACAAGAACCGCTCGAAGTTGCTCTCTTTCGTCTCCGACTACCACGATCCCGAAGAGGACGTCGCGACTCCAGGAGTCGTAGAAATGGCTCCTTTCCCTACCGGTTTCGACAAAAGCGGGAAAGTGGAATTCGATTGGGACAAGTGCGAGAAGAGAGGTGGGTCCTGGAAACGAGTGAGGCAAAGACTCGAAGGAAGGGAGATCAAACCTGAGTGAGTCGGCATTCCATTGAGCTTTGCCCTAGAAGTTGCTTATCGGACCCTCCTTTTCGCAGTCTCGTCCTTTTCGCAACCGGATATCGCCAAGAATTCGATTCGTTCCTCTCGACCGACTACCCTCGACCATGGGATGCCTCCGTCCGGGACATCGTCTCTCCCTCGGATCCCACCGTTGCCTTCCTCGGATTCGTTCGACCAGGAGTAGGAGCGATTCCTCCAATCGCAGAGCAACAGGCAATGTGGGTTACAGCCCTCTGGAACAAACCCGAATCGAAGCTCGCAAAGAATGGTTTACCCATGGATCGACCCTCGTACTATCTACTCGCGAAGGAGGACGCTAGGATCAAATATGGATGTGATCATAGCACGTACCAATCGACTCTCGCCAACGACTTCGGCGGATTGCCTGGCTTGAACGAGCTGTTGAAGGTTCATGGATGGTTCATCACGTTCATCTACTGCTTCTCGGCTTCTTTCACTTCGCATTATCGACTACTCCCATCTTCGCCGTTCTACTCGAAAAAGATGGTCGAGGTCGAGAAAGACGAGATTTACGATACTATCCGACGAAGAGGAGTCTTGGGGAACTTGTTCATGGGTGTTATCCCGATGGCGTTCTACGGTCTCGTCAATGTGAGCTATTTATTCTGTAGTCTTGTTTTCGCACGAGCTGACGAAGATCCCTTTAGTTGACTGCGCTCATCCTCGAGGTCGTTTGGATCGCTTTCGGACGACCCGATGTCATTGGAATGTACAAGCGAGCGACGGGAAAGACGATGAGTGAGAAGAAGGAGGACAAGCTAGTCAAGGATGCGAAGAAGAACGGTGTTTTGATGAACTGAGTTTGTTGGGGTCCCTGTTGTTGTTTTGCTTCTTTGTGTGTTATGAGATCTATAACCTCGTAATAGTCCCGAACATGAGGCCTGGCGATGCCCCTGAGAGAACCATTCCCGCTTCGTCGAAATCGTCGAAACGTCGATAGCCAGTCCAGAGCGCTCAAATGAGGTTCTCATTCGAAGCTGAAGCTCGATGACTCACAGAGTGGCATCAAGCAAGTAAGCAAACGTTGCAAAGCATTTTTGGTAAAAGACAAGTCAAGCTAGCGATTCCTCCTCCTCTTCTTGATTCTCGCTGATTCCAATCTCAGACCATGTTCTCACTAATAAGTAGCTCGCTGAATCCCCTCGCAATCTCTTCTTGCTCGATCTTCTCCCTCTCCCTCGCCTTTCCTCGCTCAACTTTCTCCCTGTCCCTCGTTACTCTGGCGGCGCGAAGTTGAGCACGACACAAATCAGCCAAGGGTGCGATTTCTGCCTCGCGTTTCTTGACACGTTCCTGAAAAAGGCAAGAGATCAACAGGGTGATTATTGTACGTCCTCCTGTCAAGAATCAAGAACTTACCCCGATCTCCTCAGGCGTGAGTGCACTCGTTTCCTTTCTTACTTCGCGTAAACATTCTTCGATTGTCCAATCAGGATTCTTGGAGTGAGCATTATTGAATAGCTCCCATTCGTATCCAAAGACGATTTGGGTCAACGTCTTGACAGGCTTTGAATACGGAGGAAGTCGAGATTTGTTGCTGCCTACGGCTGGACGAGGTTCGCCGGCCTTCGAGATCGAAGCGTCACCTTTGGCTTCTTTCGTAGCCTTGCTAGGGTCTTTGGGAGCCTGGAACACAGCACAAGAAGGATCAGAGACTGGAATTACTTGCGAAGGAAATGAAGACTTACAATAGCGACGTCTTTCGGCTCTTCAAGAGTTGCGGCCTTCTTGGCAGCCGCTGTAAGTAGAAGAGTGTCATATGAGCGTCTCGAAGGGGAGTACAGAGACCGAGAACGAAGGAAAGGACACCTCACATCTCGTAGTTCTCATTTTGTGATAGTGCTACGAGCGCTTCGAACGGGCGATATCGAGCTGGTACGAGTAGAAGAAGAAACCTTTGAATGTTCTGAAACGTGTGACAGTGGCGCAGAGTGGTGATGGGAGCGAGGGTAAATGAGAAAGCCAGATCAAGAGTGAAAGAATTCAAAGTGATGAGATGCGGGTGACTCACCTAGCCTTATGATACGTCACCCCTATAGTAGTAGGTGCGAAGAGCTTGATGCGTTTGAGGGATCGGAGCAGAGATAAGCAAGATCGCAAGACAGAGATTGGCGATTCGCACCCCATGACGTTTTCGATCATACTCGCCGTACGTCTGCTCTCGTTGAAGGATAGCTCTTATCTATGATGAACGACTTACAAACACAAAAATATTGACGAAAGTCCGCTCTCCTCACCCTCTCCCTTCTGAATCCCTTTTCCTCCTCTATCTCTTCTCGCTCTTCCAATCCCGACCGAAAAACGGGGGTCTCCCGACTATTTTCCCGCTTAACCATATACGAGCCTGAAGACGTCGTTAAAGCTAGAGTAGTTTGAGAGCTTTCCGAATTAGCTAGAGAACCCAGGAACGAAGGAAGTCAAGACTCACACATAATATCCTCCCGAACCTTCGGGGATAAGGTGGAAAGTTTGGGAGAAGTTGAGGGCGTTGGATTCAGATCCAGTCTAAGGAGACAAACCCTCGTCAGCTCGCGTTAAGGGAGGTGAAGAGAGAAACAAGACCTTACGAGAAGTTGCCCAGTAACGAGAACGATCATGGAAGCTTTGTCAGTCGCGGCGGGTTGGGCATCCATCGTGGCAACGTTGTGCTTGATCGACTCGAAGGGAAGAGTCTGTGGATTCGACGAGTGTTAGCGAGAAGTATCGGCGAAAGAGACAGAAATGCGAATTTACGGAGAGTTTTTCAACGATGGAAGTGGCTCCTTGGAACTGTTGACCCTCGAATGAAAGCATCGAGTGATCCCGCTGTATGTCCTCCAGTGAACTGTTAACAAGAGTCGAAACAAGAGGAGAAAGGAGAGAGAGAAAGCTAACGTAGAGAGGAGCGAGACCTTTTCGATCAGAGTCGAATTGGTTGTAGTAGAATTGAGTGAATTGTTGTGCGATCGCGTTGATATCAGCCTGCAGTCAACGAGTAGAGAGCGGATTAGGTGAGTGATCAAACAAAAACTGTTGAGGAGCGAGGGGGGAGAAACAACGGCGAAGACGACGAGCATATAGCCCTCGATCACCCATGCAGTAGTAGTGAGAGCTCACCATTGTATATAGATCTATTTCTGAGGTGGAAGAGAGGAGGAAACCTTTCAAAGTCGAGGCAACGACGAAACGACTTTCTCCATTCTCCCACTTCATTACTAGCTATTTCAAGTATGGCACCAACAGCAGCACCAGCAGCTTTATCAGGTCCAGGTCCTTCAAACAAGCGAGCCTTCCAAGTTAGTTCTCTCGCTTTCTCTCATCTCATCTCGAGATAACTTTCTCAACTCACTCTGTTCAACCTGTTGTAGAACAATGAAAAGTCAACAGAAGTACGTCTCAGTAACATGACTGCAGCGAAAGGTACATGCTTGTTTCCCTCGTCTCTCTCTCTGTCGCTTCCTCCGCTGACTCCCCTCTCCCTTTCTTCTTTCTGACCCCCGTATACAGCTGTTGCCGATGCTGTCAGGACCTCATTGGGACCTCGTGGAATGGACAAGATGATTCAAACTGCTCAAGGTGAAGTCGTAATCACGAATGATGGTGCGACTATCCTCAAACATATGTCTGTCATGCACCCCGCTGCTCGAATGGTTAGTCACTATTCTCCCTCAGCACGCTCATAAGAATCAGCTGACGAAGAGGCGTGTCAACAGCTCGTCGACTTGTCTGCAGCTCAAGATATTGAAGCGGGAGATGGAACTACTTCAGTAGTAGTTCTCGCAGGAGCTTTACTTGGGGCCGCAGAGAAGTTGTTGGGAAAGGGAATTCATCCTACGATCATTGCTGAGAGCTTCACGAAGGCTGCTCACAAGATTGTCGAGTACTTGGAGGAGATGTCGACCCCCGTCGATTTGTCTGATAGGGATAACTTGCTGAGAGCTGCTACGACCAGTTTGTCATCAAAGGTGCGTAGGAGATCCTTACAACCTCTCTCGAACGCAGATTGACGTCTTGGAGAATTTCTGTTCGCACAGATCGTCTCGCAATATTCCTCCATCCTCTCCCCCATCGCCGTCGATTCCGTCCTCCGTCTCGTTACCCCTCAATCTACCAACGTAGACCTTCGTGACATCCGCCTCGTCAAGAAAGTCGGTGGAACAATTGATGACACTGAATTGATGGATGGTGTATTGCTTCATCAAAACGCGATCACTTCGGCAGGTGGACCTACCAGGATCGAGAAGGCAAAGATCGGTATCATTCAATTCCAACTGTCCCCTCCCAAACCTGATGTACGTTCTTGACCTCTCGAATCTTCGAGTTATCGTGACTGATCCGAAAGTGTCCTCGACGCACAGATGGACAACCAAATCGTCGTCAACGATTACCGTCAAATGGACAAGATCTTGAAAGAAGAACGACTCTACATCCTCAACCTCTGCAAGGCCATCAAAAAATCGGGTTGCAACGTTCTCCTCATTCAAAAATCGATTCTCCGAGACGCGACCAACGAACTCTCCTTGGCCTACCTTCAAAAGCTAAAGATTATGGCGATCAAAGATGTCGAACGAGACGAGATTGATTTCCTCGCTCGTTCGTTCGGTTGCAAACCCATTTCGGACGTTGAACAAATGACGAGTGATAAATTGGGAGAAGCGGACCTGGTAGAGGAGACGAGTAAGAACGGTGCGAAATACGTCAAGGTTTCGGGAGTCAAAAACCCGAGTGGAAAGACGGTCAGTGTGCTTTGTACGGGAAACAATGCGCTGGTGTTGGAGGAATCCGAGAGGAGTTTACATGATGCCCTTTGTGTCGTCAGGTGTCTCGTAAAGAAGCGGTACGTCCTCTACTCTTTCTCTCCTCTATGTCTCGACATCGCCCACTGACCCGTCTCTCCTTGTCGTCGTCACTTAGTTTCTTGATCGCAGGAGGAGGAGCACCCGAAATTCACGTTTCTCGACTCTTGGCTCAACACGCTCAAACTCTCAAAGGAATGGAATCCTACTGTTTCGCAGCGTTCGCCGAGGCACTCGAAGTGATCCCTACGACGTTGGCAGAGAACGCTGGATTGAACCCAATCTCGATGGTGACGGAATTGAGGAATCGACATGCGAATGGAGAGAGGAGTGCTGGTATCAATGTTAGGAAGGGTGTCATCTCGAACATCTTGGAGGAGAACGTATTGCAACCGCTGTTGGTCAGTACTAGCGCGATTGAATTGGCGACGGAAACTGTCGGTCTCTTGTTGAGGATTGGTACGCTCTCTTTCCCTTTACCCATTCTCGTTAGATCGTCACTGACATAATGTTTGGGGTCTATTTAGATGATTACAACCCTACAAGGTGAGTTGCGAACAAGTCTTAGCCTGATCGCTTTAGCAAGCTAAGCCTTTCTCATTCTCACAGGTAAAACGTTCTCGTCGTTTCGTCGTTCAGCGGGCGAGGTGTTGGAGGAGAATTTGAAGTGTACACGCATCGTTCTTTTATACTAGAGTGCAACAAATCGCAAAATGTGTTCAATAAGAATCCAAAAAGATGATTTTGAGCGAAACGCCGAGATCGCTTTGAGTTTTCGCTTCTTGATCCATGCCGTTGTCTCTTGACGAACTTGCCTCGTCAGGAATGCGTTTGAGAGTTGCGAAAATTGACAGGTGTCAATCCGAAAACATTGAACGACGACGTTCCTCCTCTTCCACTTTGCTTCACCTAGCTACTTCGCACACTCTTATATACACTCTTTCAGCAACCAAGAGACCAGACTAGCCTTTAGCTTCAAACTTCGATCCCTTAACCTCGCCTCCTCCTCCCCATCTCCTCTCTCGGTTTCTCTCCCATCAACATGGATCAAAACCTCATCAGAACAGTCAATGTACGCACGAGTGACTACATCCAGTAATGTGTACTGCTACTAATGTACTCCGATTCGTCTTGCGTACAGAAACTTCAAGATGCATTCGCGTCTTCTGGATTATCCTCCAACCCTATCGATCTACCTCAAATCGCTGGTGAGTGAACATTTCTCTATCAGCGGCTCTGCAGCCCAACTGACATGGAAGGCTCCGTTCACAGTCGTTGGATCTCAAAGTTCGTAAGTTGAAACTCGTCACTCCTTCGGAAGATCTCACCTGCCCTCCTTTTCCCCTTTATTCGTCTGTCGAGAGTTCTAGCTAATCTCTATGACCTCTCCGTACACGTGTGAAGTGGAAAGTCTTCGGTTCTAGAGGTGAGTCGGAATTTGCTCCCTTTCATCACCTCGTCTCTTTCGAGACTGAGACTCATTTCCTTTTTGCTGCGTAACAGAACATTGTCGGACGTGATTTCCTCCCTCGTGGAAGTACGTAGTCTTCCTCTCTGTTGTCCTCCAAGAATGCGAGCTGACCAAAGTTGAGTGAAACAATAGCTGGTATCGTTACTCGACGACCTCTCGTTCTTCAACTCATCAACAGACCTGCAGCCGCCAAACCTGCTGCAAATGGTGACGGTAAGTTGGTATCGCGCTCCATCACTTGACGAACGAGAACCTGATGGAGGTAGGATGTCAACCCAGCTCCCTCGGATGAACCTGGATCGCAACCCACGAGTGACAAAGCTAGTAACCCTGATGAGTGGGCAGAGTTCGTGAGTAGGAGCTCTCGATATGCATGACCTCCTTGATAGCAGTGCTCATGTACAGATCTTCTCCCACAGCTGCACCGACCTGGAGAGAAGTTCTTCGATTTCAACAAGGTTCGAGAAGAGATCGTTGCTGATACCGAGGCAAAGACTGGAAAGAACGCTGGTGAGTACGAAAGACTCGAACAGTGCGAAGACAAGAGGACTCACCTCATCGCTTCTCAGGAATTTCACCCCTTCCTATCGGTCTTCGAATCTTCTCCCCCAACGTCCTCACCCTCACTCTCGTCGATCTTCCCGGTCTCACCAAGGTCGCTGTCGGAGATCAGCCTCGTGACATTGAAGTTCAAATCCGAAACATGCTCCTCAAGTTCATTCAGAAACCCAACTCCATCATTCTCGCCGTTACCGCCGCCAACACCGATTTGGCCAACTCTGATGGATTGAAACTCGCACGAGAGTGTGATCCCGATGGTCTCCGAACGATCGGAGTCTTGACCAAAGTTGATTTGATGGATCAAGGAACGGATGTTGTCGACATTCTCGCTGGACGGATCATTCCTCTTCGATTAGGTTACGTCCCAGTCGTCAACCGAGGTCAACGTGATATCGACAACAAGCGTCCTATTGCTCAAGCCTTGGAACACGAGAAGAATTTCTTCGAAAGTCACCCGAGTTACAGAAGCAAAGCTTCGTACTGCGGTACTCCTTACCTCACGAGACGACTCAACACTATCCTCATGCACCACATCAAGACGACTCTTCCCGATATCAAGCAAAAGATCTCGCAAAGTTTGACCAAATACGAGAACGAGTTGGCTTCTCTCGGAGGAGCTGCAGGCGGAACTGATGGCGTACGTCCCTTTTCCCATGTCAGATCTTTCATTCGAGCTGATGTAGTGGTAATCCCGTACAGTCGAGTGTCATTCTTCAAATCATCACCGAATTCTGCGGAGATTTCCGTTCAGCAGTCGACGGTTCCTCTTCTGATCTCGCCTTAAACGAACTCTCAGGAGGAGCTCGTATCTCTTTCGTCTTCCACGAACTCTTCTCGAACGGTGTCAAGACTCTCGACCCCTACGACCAAGTCAAGGATGCTGACATCCGGACGATTCTGTACAACTCTTCCGTAAGTTTCATCGATGATTCAGTTCTCCCTGTCCCGATTACTGAAGCTTCCGGGTATTGACTAACAGGGTTCCTCTCCTGCGCTCTTCGTCGGTACAACCGCTTTCGAAGTCATCATCAAACAACAAATTAAGCGCATCGAAGAACCAGCACTCAAATGCGCGAGTCTCGTATACGATGAGCTTATGCGAATACTCGCTCAACTCCTCAGCAAGAATGTTTGTCTCATTCTCTGTTTCAGCTTTTGATTGTCGAAGCGGAGAAGCTGACGTAAAGGATGGGGAAACAGGCTACTTTCAAACGGTATCCTGGATTGAAAGACAAGTTCTATGCTACCGTTCAAAACTTCTACCGAAAGTCAATGGTGCCGACAAACAAACTTGTTCAAGATCTTGTAGCGTGAGTCGAAGTTGTTTCGCTAAGTCATCGACAATATCGATGCTGACTTGATGAATACCCTTCAATCACAGAATGGAATCGACCTACATCAACACTGGACACCCTGACTTCATCTCCGGACACAAAGCCATGGCGATCGTTTCCGACCGCATGTCAGCGAACAAGCCTCCTCCAGGTCCCGCTGTCGACCCCAAGACTGGTAAACTCGCACCTGGAACTTTGAACAACGGTCGAGATTTGGATTCCGATTTGAAGCAGAAGGAGGAAGGATTCTTTGGTTCATTCTGGCCAGGAGGAAGGAAACAACAACAATTGAGCCAGAAGAAAGGTGCCGCTGCTATGGAAGCTGTGAGCAGAACTTCTCTCTTCATCTTCATCTTTTTTGCGAAGTGAAGCTGATGTTGGATTGTTGTTCCTGCTCAGCCTCCAACAAATCTTCGTGCTTCGGGTACTTTGTCGGAACGTGAAACGATGGAGACGGAAGTTATCAAACTTTTGATTTCGAGTTATTTCTCCCTCTCGAAACGAACTTTGATCGATATGGTTCCCAAAGGTACGCTCTTCTTTCACTCTACTCTACCATCACATTTACCTGACAGGCGCCTCGCCATGTAGCTATCATGCTCAACCTGGTATTCCACGCTCGCGACACGATGCAGCGAGAACTCCTTTCCGAACTTTACAAACCAGAAGCGATTGAAGAGATGCTCAAGGAATCAGACTCGGTCGTACAACGTCGCAAGGAGTGCGTGAGAATGGTCGCTGCCCTCAACAAGGCTGAATCGATCGTTTCGAGTGTCGGAAACTAGAAAAACGACGTAGTAGACTTTTTATACCTCTTCCTTTTCAGTCTCCGATGTGTTTTCTTTTGCTCGTTCTTACTCCACTCTCTTGTGTCATCATTCCTCTTGTTTACTTCTTTTCTCTCTGTGTGAAATCTGAGACCCCATTACAAAAAGATGATTGAGAGTCGAAATGAGAGATTACCACGACATTATGAGTTTCTCTCTCATCTCTCATCACTCCGCTACCCTCTCCGAGTACACCAAGAGGATCTCCAGTCCCTTCCAGTATTACCAAGGAGTGAACACGATCCAGTCGATTGCCAGATTTGCCTCGTGACGATCCCCTTCCTCTTCCTCTCTCCTCACATTCTTCCACTCTTCCAAACCTCGCTTTACACCACTTCACTCCCACCACTCTATGCCTTGTTCGACCCCTCATTAGATGCCCTCGAAACGTGCAAAGTTTATCCCACACCCTTCCACTTCCACTTCAAGACCTCAAGACAATCAATCAAGAAAACGACAAAAGACTTCAACTCACTCCTACACAGCTACGACTCGTTCAGATCGAGAAGGTTCATACACGACAGAATCACCATCAGAAGACGAGTTACTCATTTCACCAAGGACAATCAGAACTGGATCAAAGGAGGAGGAGGATTCTCGATCAACTTTTGATCGTTCAACATCGTCAACAAAACCTTCCTACACTTCTCGTACCTACTTCTCTAGCTCTCCACCACTCCTTCCGAAGAAAGCTTTACTCCGCCGTCGTAACCTCCTCGGCCTCCCAACTAGAGAAGACTCGACCATCACTCAACAACGCCCTCAGCGACTCAGACAAAGGACCACTCGGAACAATCGACCACTCTCCCCTCTCCCAGTGAATCATTCAACAACTCGGTACAGATCAACAAGTCAAACTCGAAAACCAGGAATGCCAGTTGCAAACAAACGATCACGGGATCCTTCGATTTATCCGAATGCAATCAGGATCACGAGGAGGACGAGTGGAGTCTTGCAACCTCCAGCATCGGGAACTGCTACTCCAGATCCGAAGCGGAAGCGATCGAGTGGGAAATTAGTTGAAAGTAGTAGTGACGAAGAAGAGGAGGAGGATGAGGAAGTTGAGATGGAACAGGAGGAATCGAATGGAGTCAAGAAGGGAATGAGGAGTGGAGACATGAGATCAAAGCATGAGCGAAGTGGAAATGAGGGAGATGAATCGACAGAAACCGAAGGAGAAGGAGAGGGAGAATCGCTCGGTAGTGGTGAGTCACACCTCTCACTCGATATCGTGCAGAGTCGACGCTTAACTCCTCGTGCTGTAGACGCTGTGTCGAAGTTACGTGAGTGGCCAGCAACGAAACTTCGAACCCTTCGCCGTTCCGAACTTGTCGACCTCTTCCTCGCTCTACCTTCTACTTCGAGTTCAGATCCCGATACGAGTTCAATGACCAAAGATACTCTCATCTCCGCCATCACCTCCGCTCGCAAACCTCCTTCTTCCTCCCTATCCTCGAACGAAGATGAAAGTGCCGACGCTTCTCCTCAACCTCGTACTTCGCATGAAGCAAGTCCTGAAGACGAGATTCGACCTCGACGAGCTCGCACTAGTAACCCTTCAACTCGAGTAAACGGCAAGACCACAAAGACTCGTCGAAGCAAACATCCTCTCACTCCTCCCCTTACTTCTGGAGAAGAAGACAATCAAGTTCAAGAAGAGGACGAAATGGATCTCACCGATCCCGAGGAGGAGGAAGAGAATGCAAGAGCGAGTGCAGGAATGACTCGTCGAGCATCTCAAATCGAAATGCCTCCTCCAGCTTTACCTCCCGCTCCGAAACGACAACCTCGACGAAATCGCTCGAATGGTGAAGAAGCTACCGTTCCAAACGTGATCCGATTCGGGAAACGCATGAACGAGATCATTCAGGAGGACGAGGAGGTTCCGGTTTACACTTCTCCTGTCGCTCACCGAACGAGAGGTCATCGACCACCTTCGAATCCGGATCCTTCGAATTCCTCTGCTCCTCGTACGATCGTAGCGAATGGACTAGGATCACCTGCAAGACCTGGACGAGCGGCGAAACAGAAGGCGGTAGCTAGAATAAAGGGGAAAGCGAGAGCTGAGGATGACGAGGAAGATGAAGAGATGGATATGGAGGAGGAAGAGCCAGAGAGTCTTGTCATCAGTAGCGAGTCAGATGGTGGGGATCAGAAAGGGCGGCGAAAGAGTGGACAAGGGAGAAGGAGGCGTTCTTCGAGAACGGCGAATCAGGTCAAGCAAGTCGAAACACCACCTTCGGATGCGGATGAAGAGAGTGGAGGAGAGGAGGAACGAAATGAAGAGCCAGTCGAGGTTGAATTGAGGAGTCATTTGAGAGCGGCGGGGAAAAGTGCGAAGAATGGGAAAGTTGTTAGGCTGAGAAAGGGGAGGAAAGCTGAAGAGGATGAGCCGGAACTCGGAGAGAGTGACGAAGAGGATGAGGATATGGAAGCGGACTACGAGGAAGAGGAGGAAGGAGCTGAAGAGGAAGAACAAGGTGAGCAGAGAGTTCTTGTCAGAGTTATTGTTCATTCACTAACTCTCGCTCGATGATCTACTCCTCGCAGACGAGAACGAAGTTGATCTGATAAACGCTACCTCCAAGTCACTCCTGAGATGTAGGAAGGATGATCTTGTGCGATTGTGTGAAGAACGAGATCTTCAGAATGATGGTCGAACGAAGAAAGAGCTCGTCGATGCCTTACTACAATGGGTATGTTTGATCCTCTCTCAGCTTCGTGAGGCTGTGCTGAACGAAGGTCCTACCATACAGCGCGATCAAGAGAATTACGCCTCCTCCCAAGATTCCGATGCTTCGACAAATTCGACTCTTTCAAACGCTTCGACCGAAACTGCACGAGGGATCCCCAAGACTGCTCGACTCGCAGCAGCATCTCATGCATCTCGCAAGACCTCGAGGAACACCCCTCTCCTCATGCGCGCACAACATCCGATCAGTCCTGAGAAACCTCGATCTCGCAATCGTTCGAAAGAGAAGGAACACCAAGAAGACGTCAACGCTCTAGATCTCGAGAGTCTTCAGCTACAAGACAAGGAGATCCCTCCAGATAAGCTCACGAAGCTCGAGTTGGTCGGCAGTGGAGGATTCAAGGTGAGTTTGAGGTTGTCTTTAATCCAGACGAAAGTTCGATTGTTGATTGTTCCGCGATTCACAGGACGTTTACAAGGGAACTTATCGTCGTCGGACTATCGCTATATGCGACATTCGAGGCCACCTCACCGATATGGACATCAAAGAACTCGGTTTACTTCGAGACCTTCGACACGAAAACATTGTTCAATTCATCGGAGTCTCGATCCCTAAACAACCTTCCGCCGTTCCCGTCATGATCGTCACCGAACTCTGCGCGAATGGAGACCTATTCGACTACATCCGAGGAGTCGATTCACCTCAATTCGTCGACATCTTGGGAATCATGCTCGGAATTGCGAAAGGAATCGAATACCTTCACACTCGAACTCCATCGATCATTCACCGAGACATCAAATCTTCGAACGTTCTCATCACTTCTCAAGGAGTTGCCAAGATTGCAGATTTCGGATTGGCGAGGATCAAGACTTCGACTAAATCAATGATTCGTTCGTTGGTCGGTACTGTCAATTGGCAAGCCCCTGAATTATGGCACCCTCATCCTAGGTACAACGAGAAGGTCGATGTCTATTCGGTTGGATTAGTCATGTGGGAAATGCTTCAATGGCATCAACCTGTCAAACGTTATCCTTTCGAAGGAATGAATGAACACGTTAGTTTTCTCTTCCTTTCCTTTCACACTCCAACTTCTGTGCTGACTCCTTCAACTCGATACACTAGGCTATCTACGCAGACGTAGGACAGCGTCAACTCCGTCCTTCGACTGCAGGTCTCCACCGACGATGGGGAGGAGAAATCGTTGATCTCATGAGTCAAATGTGGGATCAAGAGTATCAGAATCGTCCTTCAATGCCTCAAGTAGTCCATCGCCTCAAACAACTCGTCGCACTCGAGAAGGCTAAGCGATGAGCGCTCCACACTCAACCCTCGACTCCCTCTTCCCCTCCGCTGTCAATACTTGTCGTTTCTTTTCGCCTTTCGTCCCTCCTCCCTCCTTTACTCGACCGTCCTCGCTGTTGTACTGTACGGGAATCTGTTTCTCTCGTTCGCCTCTCCCTCGTAGCATACCTCTCACTTTCGCTCGTTATTCGTTTTTTCGTTGTTTTTTCGTTTTCGTTTCCCTCGTGATTTTTTTCGTTCCCACTCTTTTCTAAGCAGTCCTATTACACCTTTATATTGTTCATGCATTACAATCAGGAAATAGTGTTGAAAAAGGAGTCAATCGATGATTCACCTCCTTCTTGTTGACCCTCCATTCACTTGCTCTCTCAAAACCACGCTTAGACTTAGCCTCAACAGCAACAGTACCTACGACCTCTCAGCCCGCCTCTCTCACGTCTCAATCGACTCGCCCGCCCTCCCTTACCTCCCTCCGATAAGCGCCCCCTCGCGGTACACCTCCCCTCTCAATCTTCAGCCCATCGATCCCCACTCTAGCGATACAGACAGATCCATAGATCAAGCGCAACAATGGAAGCAGTCCCACCTAGTTCAAGAGCGAAACTCCCTTCGAAACAATTGGTCACTCTCCTCGTAGTGGGAATGCTCGTGACTGGATGCTCAAACAGTGAGTATCATCTCGCTACTACGTGATTGGCTTCGAAGAGAGGAGGGAGGAAGAGGGGCGACCTTCCCCCACTTGCGACTGTGGAAACCCCTCTCATCCTCTCTCTTCAAGCGGCGTGCTCTACAGAGACTTCGCGGGTGGAGTCGACGATAGCGCGATAGCCGATATGTAGAGCGATTCGAGGCCCGGAGCGAAGGGGCAATCCATTATCTCGATTCGAACAGACGAAAGCTGACTCCCTTCGTTACTTCTTAGGTCTCTGGAGCAAGTATCAAGATATGCAATGTGTAGGAAACTGTAATGCAGTAGACCCAGGTCGGCGGCAAAATTTCGAGCGTGAGTTGAGCTAGAGGCAAAGAATCCGCTCTTTCTTCGAAGAAGCTGACTTTGCCTTTTTGTTGGTCGCTCACAGAACCGGTCTGGCAGACTGCAAACATGTTCCTCGGCGAAACGTGCTGTTTGATCGCATTCAACCTCCTCAATTCTCGCCTGAACCCGTTCAAGACCGCTCAACGCAAGAAGGCCTCCAACGCCGCACGCGAAGCTGCACTCGCCTCGAATGCTGCACGACTCGGCACAAACCCTCTCTCGAGACCCGAAGAATCTGCATTCGCGTTCTCATACTCGGCAATCTCGTTACAAGGTCAAGATATCGAAAGTGGTCAAGCTAGTTACAAACCTATTCCTGGAGATGTCAAGGTGGCGAAGGCAGAGCAGGAACCTAGGATGAATTGGAAAGAAGCGGCGTTGTTTTGGGGTCCGGCTTGTTGCGATATCGCTGGAACTACCGCTATGAACGTCGGATTGTTCTTCGTACCGTTCGTCTCTTTCTCTTCTCGCTCAATTAAGGTCTATCGGTACTGACTCGTCACTCCGCTCGATCCCACTATCTGTCTCTTACGTTGCATCTGCTCACTTGGAGCTTCACCACGAACAGAGTCGTAAGTTCTGCTTCGCTGAGTCTGAAAGTTTTGACTCAGAAGCTGATTCGATCTTTTTCGCATTGCAGAGTATCTTCCAAATGATGCGAGGGTGTCTCGTTCTATGGGTCGGAGTCTTCTCTGTCATATTCCTCGGACGCAAGCTTGATCGAGCCCAATGGACGGCACTCGCAGTCTGCATGCTCGGAGTAGCTGTAGTCGGTAGTTCGAGTTTGATCGGAGCAGAGAAACCGGTCGAATCAGCGGAAGAGAGCACCAGAACTTCTCCCATCGTCGGTGTACTCCTCATCGCGGCTGCCCAACTCTTCAGTATGTCGAAACTTCGATGTCTAGTCATGTACGGGTCCAATGACTAAAGTGTTGAGAATCGTTCACAGCTGCAACTCAATTCGTCCTCGAAGAGCGTATAATGGAGCACAACAGCGTCGAACCGCTCTTAGCGGCAGGATACGAAGGATTCTTCGGACTCCTCACCACACTCTCTGGCCTCATGGTGATTTATCGACTTTATGGCTCGACCCCTGCTGGAGAAGGAGGTTACTTCGATATGAAAGTCGGATGGTACCAGATCGTTGAGAACCCGAGGGTTTGGCAGAGTTCGATCGTCATCGCTATCAGTATCGCTCTTTTCAATTTGTGAGTTGAGGGAAACCTTTCCTTTTTCGAAGTAGATTGCTGATTTTCGACTCCAAATCTATAGCTGCGGTCTCGCTGTTACTCGAAAGTGAGTCCTGTCGACCCTGCTGAGCTGTCTCGATTGGCTGAGCTCACATTTGGTTAACGGTTTACAGTGTCTCTGCAACCGCTCGTTCTACGATCGACACCTGTCGTACTCTCGGGATCTGGCTAGTATCCCTTTACCTCGGATGGGAAACGTTCAAATGGCTACAAGTTGTCGGGTGCGTCTTTCCCTCTTCCTGCTCTACACCTCCTTTGGCTGACCCTCGATCTCTCCAGATTCGCGATTTTGGTTTACGGAACGTTCGTTTTCAACTCGATCGCTCGATTCCCAGCCTGGACGAACCTTCACCCCGATCACGAAGTCGTTGTCGTTCCCGCCTACTCCGCAGAAGAAGAGGATTCGCTCCTTGGAAGCGAGGAGGATGATGAAAGTGCGGAAGAACGAGATGCGCTAGGAAGACCTGCGCTGCACGGGAAACGAGCGGGTAGCTCGAGTAGAGGCGAAAGGAGCTCCCTGTTGAAGAAGGCGAACGGAGGAGTCAGAGAGGATTAAGGAGTTTTGATCGTTCTTGTACTTTCTTGTTGTTTTGCATCTCTTGCCCTTACGTCTCGTTCTGACTCTTATGTGCACTTCTTGTACCTGTCTTACAGTCTCTGACATCTTTCGTTGTACGATCACCACGCTTACGCAAATCGCTGTACTCCGCTCGATCCGCAAGTCTCTTTCTCGCACCTACTCTGCTGTTATTTGCCCAATTTCTGGCTTATCGTCTGGCAATGCTATATACTCTCACACGCTCACCGTCGTTTTCCGGGAGTTCTCGATCGAGGTCGATGAATCGAGACATGTATTGCGATTATTATGGTTGTACGAATGGGAATCTAGCGACTGGAGTGACCGATATGAAGATAGCTTAATAGCCCGAAGGAGAACATGACTGATGACTGAAGCCCTAGGAAGGAATGAGTGACGAAGAGAAACGAGAAAGGACGAGAAGCAGACAAAAATCTAAACAACGTCGAGAGGATCGCAAACCTTGCGCATCTCAACAGGGACTGGCACAGTAACATAATGTTGTCAGTATCGACAAAGACTCATAGCCTTCAACATAGAATAACTCACCAAGACCACCGTGAGTACCGCAAGTTCCGTCCAACAAAACGACGTTCTGGAAGTCACCGGGTCCTTCCTTGTTGAACCTCTTGATGTTACGTTTCAAGCAGCATTTCCAGTTACCATCTCGGAAGCCCCAATCGAGTCCGACGCATTCTGTGGCACGAGACTGGTCAAACTTCGTTTCGTTCCGGATATAGAGAAAGGACATACTAGAATGCTCTTGACATTGGTTGATACAGCGCATAATGTTCGAGGTAGGAGTGCAAGTGAGCTGTTGCGAATAAAGGAATGAGTCGGACAGTTGTGCGAGAGGGAGAAAGAGATCAAGTCACGTTGTCTCCATAAATCTGCCATCCAGCGTAAAGCGAAGCTGATTTGACTGGCTTGTGAGTGTAGTGAGGGCTAGCAGGAGATGTTGAGGTGCTAGGTCGCTTCGTTGAGGAAGCCGAAGGTTTCTTGGTCGAGGACGGTTTTTTCGTCGAACTTGGCTTCTTGGTCGAGGAAGGTTTCGAAGTTGGCTTGTGGGTTGAGCTGGGTTTCTTGGTCGTCGTGACGCGCTTCGTAGAGGAAGAGGTATGCTTCGAAGTGGTGTGTCTGCGAAATTGATCAGAATCGTTGTTAGATTGAATCAAACCGATGAAGCGAGAGGCTCAATAAGGCAAACATACGTAGTAGGCTTGGTTGTCGTCTTGATGATTGTACGAGAGGCAGAGGTTGACTTGCTAGAGGAGAACAAAGCGTGAGCAGTCCGTCAAGTGAAGCGAGAATGCGCTGGACTTACTGAGTTGTCGAGACTTTCTTCGTCGAGCTAGACTTGCTCGTAGTCGTTGCTCGTCTGCGGACATCAAGTGTGTGCGCGTCAGTTATCAAGTGTGAGAGCAAAAGGAGGAATCGAGCTCACGATGTCGTGCGAGAAGTATTCCGAGAAGTCGTGGTCGAAGAAGGACGAACGGAACTGGAGAGGAAAAGAAGAGTCAAATTTCGATTCATGACGCACGAAGATGTCTCGACTCGACTCACGTTGATCGGGTAGTCGTTGTGACTCGGCCAGTAGAGGTTGAACGTCCGCTGCTGGAGGAAGTAACGGTTCCTCCCGGAGCATTGGAAGTCTTAGTGATCGAAATCGAACTCGGGCCAGGACCAGCAGAAGTGAGGGTCCCTCCGGGAAGAGTAACGACAGGTAGAGCCGAGGTAGAAGTCGAATTACCAGCGTCGATCTCCGTCGTGTTGTCGCGACAAGTGAGCTTTGAACCGTCGAAGACTTGGCCGTTTGAGCAGACGAGGGCACTCAGGGAGAAACACTTGGTGTAAAGCGGTTTCGGTTCAGCTTCGTAAATTGTGAAAGAACTTTCGGGATCGTCCTTTCCAAGAGCTTCCGAGATCAGGCCTGTGTAGAGCGAATGAGCGGGACTTCGGTGAGAAGTAGGGGGAACGACGAACGGGGAAGGGTGTAGAGTGCTCGGTTCTCTGCAGTGACGTCGATAGACCAGTTGACCCCCTCTGTGCAGTTGTCGTGGTTGATTTTGAAATTGTTCTCCAACCCAAACTTCATGCCCATTCCTCCGCTCAATTCTTGATCCGCTGCAATCAGGTTGAGTCCGATTCTGACTTGAGGCTCGATCTATCGAAAACAAAGTAAGCCTGTCAGTGTCGGATCGAAAAGATCAGAGATACGGTTTGAGGGATGAACTCACGTAAACTCCAGCTTTGAGTCCGATTTCGTTGACGTTGCTATAGAGATGAGAGAAGGGTCGGTAAGTTCACGATCATAGTGAGAGGGTAGGTGAAGAGACGTACTAGGTAGAGTTGTGGATCGCATAAGTTGGCATCGGAAGCTGTTGCTTGCTTTGCTCAGCCGACGTCGCAACCTTCATATCAATCCCATTCCAGTAGAGAGAAGCGCCAGTAGTGAATGTGACATTGCCGGAGATGGAGATCTCAGCTGATCCTTCGAGTTGGAGATCTGTAACCGGGAAGAAAGCGCATCAGTAAAATGCTTGTGTCAAGAAAGAGGGAGAGACGAACAAGGACCGACGACCACGACGTCCGGAATGTGTAGTCTGGAGACAGAAAAGATTAGCACGATGCAGTGCATTCAGTAGAACGAGACGAATCTAATAGAACAAGACAAAACTCACTTGGGAATACCGTAGGTAGCGAGAGTCTTGTTGACCGACGCAGAGAGTTTGCCAGCCATGGTAACATCGATATCGACGGAAGCGTTGAGCCCTCCCTTGAGTCCGATGAATCCAACAGTTCCATCACGCTTGACCATCTCCCGTTTGCGAAGAACAGCGTCCTCGCCGCGAGACTTGTAGAGTTGCGAAGTTTCAGCGAGAGCCTCGAGGAAGAGTTCAGATCCATCAGAGTTACGACGAGAGAGGGAAGAAGATTCGTGGTTGTAGTTGAGGAGTCCCTTTGCTTCGAGTTCCTCCCCGAGGTGCTTGAAGAATTCATCGACGGCAGCATCACGTTCTTCAGGAGTCATCAAGTGTCGTTTCCTCCACCATCCGGAGAACCAATCGTTGATCTTGTTTCCGACGTAATCGATGGCTGCTGAGGCTCCGTCTGAGATAGTCCCTACAGCATCTCCAAGCGCATCTGCCACTTCCTCTGCCAACTCTCCAACACCGTTGAGAACCGAGGAAATCTCTAATTTCGCGACATTGACGGCCGAGGAAAGTCCATTGGTTGCTCCCTTGTAAAGTGCTTCAATGTCGGATGCTCCAGCTGTGGACGTTCGATAATCGTCAGATAAGAAATATATAGGAGGACAGACGGGGGAAGACCTGGGAAAGAGAAAAGAAAGAAGAAAATTCGAAACTGACCTTTAATTGCGGCAGCAGCCCCTGATTGCAGGTTATCGACAATCGCTTTCGCAGTATCCCCAAGAGCAGAGAGAACCGCTGTAGTGGCGGTGGCCGCCGCATTTGCGACAGTCGAGAGAGCTTGCTTCGCTTGAGTAATGGCTTGATCGGCTATAAAGCGAAAGAATCGTCAGAATGATCTACGAGAATCGGCACGTGAGATTGGAAACTCACTGAGAGAGACGACGGCAGCCTGTGGTATCACGCGTGATCAACTAACGAACAATGTGGAAGTGAAAAAATGTTGAGCTCACGAGAACGTTCAGACCAGCATTTCCGAGCGACGAACCGGTTTCGACGGTGATGATCATACTGCCCTCGACCTATACACAGCTGAGATTAGTCATGACCTTGAATGAGAGACAGTTTCGAGACTCACGTAGCAATCTTTACACTTGATATCGAGATTTCCTTCGAATCCTCCTTTCTCAAATTTGCCTTTGTAAAGATCGATCGAG
>JGI24890J29729_1000379_pt1 | contig 29579 bp, 42 predicted proteins | sample FreactcultureFD7_FD_29729 | JGI IMG/M metagenome (IMG submission 29729)
TATACAGGCTGGCCATGATATGCCCGCCAGTCTCTCCCCTGATGGCCCTTTTCAGGCACACCAAATCTATCCAAGAATCGTGCGTAATAATCAGGATTCGCCCCAAAGTCTTGTACGAGAGTCATTGGCTCAACTGAGCCGTAGAGTACGAGTTTGTTCATACAGACATATTCTTCGACAAAGCTCCTGCGAGATTCATCCCTGGCTTGAACTTAAAAGGTTTAGCAACAGGCGCTTTTCCTTTTATAACAATCCTTCTCTTTGTTATTTTCATACGTTATTTCTGTATATTATATGCTGATAAAGCTTGATCGACCGCCATGTGAACAGTGTTGTTGATATTGACGAGTACATAGAGCGCCCATGCAAGAATAGGAATGACTATCACACTCATGAATGCCCCCGATGCGATGATTATTCCGTTCATGCGCTCTCTCCACTTATTAAGTGCTGCAACGCTTCCGTTAGTTTTCTTTGTCTGCTCTTCAATACGTTCAAGTGCTCCCGTCGTATTATCCTCGAAAACACCCATGCGTTCCATAAGTTTATCGTGGAAAGCATCAGCACGTTCATCAGCAGCACTGAAGAGTTCCTTTATTTCTCTATTTTTGTAAGGCTCCTCTGGCATAGTTACTGTTGTTCGAGAACATCTACACGCTGACTAAGCTCCTCGACTTTCATTTCAAGGTCTTTCAAGAACTGAAGCAGCATTTTTTCAGGGTTTATTTCTTGTTTTCCCCCTTGTTGCATATCCCCTTGGGGTGCTTGCATTTGTGACTGCTGTGTGGTATTATCAGGCATATGAGTTTTCTTATTTTGGCAGTACTAATTTATATCGCTATTAAGGCTTCCTAGAAGCCAAGGCCCGTCCACTCCTTTAGCTTTTTGTTAATCTCCAATCCTCCTGCTGCTCCAATAGCCCCTGCTGTTTTTGGGTTATTTTCAATCCATTGCGCGATTTTCTTCTTTCCCTGACCACTAGCGGCTTTCTCGACCGCAGCTTGATTTGCACGATACAAGTCAGCCTCATGCCCAATCAATGACTGAATCTCGCTACCGTTAGGCGCTGTGTTGTATAGGTGCTCATTCCAAGAGTCTCGGACAGTTTTAATTGCGTATCCAGCCGGAGTCTTTGTATCAATCGTTCCATCTGGCTTAAACGCCGTTGGGAACTCTCGTTTCGCCTGAGTGTCGAAAGCAATTCTTCCGTCTCGAAGACCACCGATATTATCTTCTGCCTTTGTAGCGAGTTTATTGGCAAAATCAACAACTTTATTCACCATCGTCTGAGAGTCTTTTATGCGGAACTCTTCAGGGGCATTGTTCTTCACTGCTTCTAATGACTGGAAGAGCTTTGGCTTATCTGCTGAATACTGAACATTTGGGTCGCCTTTTAATGCTGTTTGAAGTTTTGATTCAGTATTTGTCATCTCTTTGGAGAGAATCTGGGTGTTTTTTACAGGGTCTTTTCCAAGACCAATTCCTTTAAGACGAGTAGCAAGGTTTACTGTCTGTTGATCGGGAGTGATTCCTTGCTCTCTGAAAATACTAGAAGGCGTGATTTCTCTCTTACCGCCAATTATTTGACCCGCTGTTTGTGTGAATTTCTTTCCTGTTGGACTCGTGTAAACAGCATCTAGGGTTGATTGAANAGCTTTCTTTTCAGCTCTATCTGCCAAGAACTTAGTTACTCCTGTTGAATCAGCCAGTTTCCCTAACATTCCCCCCGCTTTATCGACTGCTCTACTGACTGCTCCTGTTACTTTTGCTGACCCGAACGGAATGGCGGCTTCTCCGATAGAGGTCAACATCGCTCCTGATTGTTGTGCGGCGTTCGTGGGCTGGGTAGCCTGATTGAATCCCTCGATGCCTTGTGCGAACTGTGCCGCTCCACCGCCTTTTGCTTTCGCATCTGCCATTATCTGAGCACCGACTGGTCCGGCATTTTGCATACCTGCCATAGAAAGGTCCCGCGCTCCCTGTTTGAGGGCTCCTGTTGCCACATCAACATTTTCTCCCGCATTCCCTGAAGCAATGTTCTGCATAGGAGATTGAAAGGTCTTTTGTAACATTCCCGTAGCGTGACCAAGGGTTGCAGCAGACTGTGTAGAATCCATACCCGAATCCAACATCGCTTGAAGCCATGGGGGATTGCCGTTCGCAGGCTGCGCAGGGGCGGTCTGTCCCGTAGGGGACATTGCATTCAATTGTTCAGGCGTAAGAGTCATAATTATTCAGTTGGTTGAAGGGTTGTAAAGTCTGGGAGGTTCGTCCAGAACTGCGGAGGGATACCCTGACTTTGCATTCCTTGAACAGCGTTCACATATCCTTTCTGATAATCGGCAAGGTTTCTCTTATATGTTTCGTCGGCAAGTTGCACCAGAGATTGTCTCTGTGCAGGAGCGAGAACACCTCCATTTTGGAGTTTCTGCTGCAAAGTAGAATATTTATCTCCCAAAGAAGCACCTTGAATCATCAGATTCACTTGTGAATCAGTTACTTGTCCTGAACCGCCCTTAGCTGCTTTCACGAATGAATCAAGAAGCTCGAAGTCGCTGATTGATTTATCGCCTGGATTCGCGGCCGCTGCATGGATGGCAGCAAGATATGGGGCCACATTCGATGCTACTTTGTATGTTCCCGTGTCTTTGAACGATGATATGGCAGCATTGGTTGAGAGTGACCACTTACGGGTAACAGTCGGACTTCCCTGGAATACTCCGGCATTCGCAATAGTCTGTTTAATTTGATTGTACTGGGTATCAATGGGGCTTGGAAGTGCTGCCTTTAGCACATACGAACCATCTGACTGTTGCAAGTAGTATCCGACACCAGGAGCAACGATGTTATTTGTTCCGGGGTCAACAGTAGCTGCCTTGTTAGCAGATGTATAAGTTTCCATATCATCAGCAGACATCGTAAGAGGAACATCTTTATTTACCCATGATGGACGAGTGAGATTAGCGGGGTCGATTGGATTCACCCCAGCTTGGCCCACGCTGGACCCACCAGGAGCCCCAACTGGCTGCGTCGTGCCATAACCAGAAGCGAATCCTCCCCCATAGCCTGCCTGATATGCAGTAATTGCCGCCTTATAGTTATTTAACTGAAGCTGTTGGTTCTTGTAGGTATCCATTTGAGCGAGTGCGCTAGGGTCTGAAAGACTTCCAGGCGCAAGTCCCAGAAGATTCTCATAGTTATTGAGCATTTGAGGATTCCCTTGTGCTGATTGTGCCAATCCCTGATACCCCATTTGCGTCACATTGTACTGAGCTGCTGAACGTGCATTATTCTGCATCGTCATCCCCATTTGCAGCATCTGATTTTGAATCGAAGCTAAGGATTCAGTAACGCTTACTGAGAGTTGCTGACGGGCCATTGCATTCTGTGTATCTTGTTGAGCGAACTGCGTCATTTGCTGTACGTTCTGCTGCGCGGCATCGTATTGAGTAGAAAGAGAATTGTACTGTTTCATAATCGTCTTATTACGAGCGGCAGCAAGTGCTTGCACCTGACTTTCAGTTGCAAATCCACCTGCTTTTGTTACTTCGTCACGAATGTCATCAGTCGTACCGTTCATGATGTTCTGCATATTCATAAGTTGAGCGTTCATTTCGGGAAGTCCTGCTTGTTCTCGCAAATCATTATATTCCTGTTGGAGAGAAACGGCTGTAAGAGCAGGATTATTTATATTATTGAGGACCTGAGTGAGAGACTGCATGATAGGCCCCATCGAACTCGTCAAAGCTCCCATTACTGGGTTAGATGCGTCATTGTTCTGTTGGTCCAACGCCCCTTGTATGGCTTCACGCGCCTGTCCCGCCTGATCTGGTACTGCCGAACCACTCACTGCTGAGTGGAGATTGTTGTATTTTTGCGCCAAAGCTGCCTGTGTCTGTGGCCCAAAATTGCCATTCGGCGCTTGCAATCCAAGGTCTTGTTGTAACTTCGCTACTGCGGCGGTAGTCTGTGGACCATACGTACCTGAGCCCGTTGATACTTGTTCAGGGGTCAAATACCCCATTTGTACGAGGTAGCTTTGAAGTTGTTGGACATTTTGTCCCGTTGCGCCTGTTTGTAGAGAAGTCCCAGGAGGTTGTACAGCGGGGGTAGGTTGGGATTGAGTATTTTGTGCTGTATCGGTTGACGTATTTACAGTATTTTGGAAAGCAGCATTTGGATTTACATCTGGTGGAATCTGAGTGGGAGTATTCGTTGGTTGTGTAGGTGCTGGATTATTTACATTGACTGTCACAGGAGTACTTGGCTGTGGAGTGGGCATAGGGGAAGCTTGTGCCGCTGGTTGCTGCCCGGCTGCTGCGAATGTCGCCTGTCGCTGTGCATCTGTTTGTGTTGGCATATGATTAATTTATAGCTACTACACTTCCTACCCCATTTCTCCATTGCTGTCCGTCAAAAAACATCGGTATATTCGTATCTCTAGCATAGTAGAACTGTCCGATATTTGCTATAGAGCCGATTGGTCTACCTGTAACTGATCCATTCATATTCACATACTTCTGTGGGGTGAGTTGATATGCGTCTGTAGGTGTATCCCCGCGCTTGCGTTTTTTGAAATCATCCAATGCTCTCATGGCATCCGTTATCATCTGTTGCACCATTCTCTGTTCGTTGGAATCCATATTATTATTATTGCCCTTCTGGGGAGTAATCTATTTCAATCTTCTTTATCGTCATGTTTGCATTCCCGAGATTTAATATTCTTATACCAAAACTAAATAATGTTTTTATATTTGGGTTGAAATTAATTCTTTCAAGAGAACCTTGCATTTGTGTTAAATCTGAACCGGCTACATACGAATAGTTGAATGTCCCATTTTCAACTGGTTGTCCATCTCCTCCTATAATCTCAATCCTGAATGCGTTATTCGCTACAGTTGGTTCAGTATATACACGTATCTGAGCAAGCCCTATTCGCCTTGAGAAAAGTTGATTTTGAGTTTCATAAACTCCAAATTGAGAAGCAAAATTACCAGAAGGTGGTACAGAAATCGAACGAAGACTAAGAACACTCCCCGACTGGACATTATTATTAGCGACAGTCATATGTGAAAAGTAATGAGTTCCAATACCAGCACTTATGACCGAACTTTGTGAATCATTCGTATCAGGATATGAAACACTCACTAATTTGTTGAATGGCATAAGGATTATATTTCCATTGAACATAACCGGTGTGATTCTACAGATACGATAAAGTCCTGGTGGATTTTCTTGGTCAAGAGAACCAAAATAGTACATGGCACCAAATAATCGAGGGGTCGTATCTCCTTCAAGATAAATCTTTTCAGGCGCACACCAATACAAGAATTGTCCATTAACCCCAGTTGCATTTGGTAATGGAGGTTGATTATTAGTTAGAGTTATGATTTTTTTCCCCTCATTAAATATCCCTGCCCCGAAAGAATCAGTGGCGAATATATGATTTTGTTGTAAGTATGACTGTAATGCAAATATTTGGTTCTGACCGAGCGTAGTTGCAGCAGTTATCGCTGGATCGGAACCATTCCAATAGAATATTTTACTTTCTGTTGGCATCGTACTCAAAAGGGCTGGAGATGGACCATCAACTCTTTCATATAAACTCTCCGTACCAGAAATAAGTAAATAGTTATTATCTATTGATGTGTCTAGGTCTCGAATATTTGTTCCAGAAGGAAGCGGTGGGTTTAGAGAGCTATAAATGTTCCCACTGACACTCGATACCGCAAATACGCTTGATGTGACTGTCCCTGTTGCAGCTATCTCCCCTATGGTTTGACCATTGCCGAAAATAAGAGAACCAGCAAATTGTTTGAGTGGTTTATAACCATTTGCGGCATAATTCGCAGCATTTCCTACTACCTTATCAGCAGAGCCATCAAATCGTATTGAGTTCACCGCATTATCAGAACCAACATATATCTTTTCTTCAAATCCAAAAAACTCCATCGAACCTCCAAATAGATATGTTGCTCCTCCAGCCTTCACTGAAGCGATGCCTATCACACTGTTAACTGAGTTATTGGTGTCTGAACTTATTTGTGTTTTGTATAGATTTCCTTTGCTTCCGATAAGATATGCTGTTGGATTACCGGCCTCATAAGCACCATTTTTTATTTTTCCATCAAGCACTAAATCAGATACCCCAAATATATCTTGTGGAACTTCCAGCCATGTGAGGTTCATTGGTTTTGAGAATGGATCGTAGCCGAATGAACTGGTGAACTTGGCAAACCCAGAGTTTAGCTCACCGTTTAAGATACGAGTGAGTCGCCCCGTAAAGTTCGTTATCTCAAGAGTCTTTGTTAATTTTTTAGGTGTTTGAGCCATATTATTGACCTACTCCGAGAAGGGATAGATTTCTTGCGAAGGACACAGTTGCAGCTCCAGCGGCTGGTTCAATAATTGCCTGAATTGCACACCAGTTATTCCCCGCTCCATATGTTGCCTGCATATTGTATCCGACTCCTGAGGTTATTGTGCCATTGCTATCAAACAATCCTGAACCATGAGCATTCTGCACCAGAGTCGAACCTGTGCTTGCAGTAAGAGTATTATTCTCGTTCTCTCCAAGCATAATGGACCAGCATCCCGCGACTGTAGGGGTCGTAGTGATTGTTACTGGCCCCGCCCCCGTACTCGTATTGGTGTTTGACGCATTAGGGAATGTGAGAGCTGTCCCTGTAAATGACTCTGCGTATAAATCAAGGTCTGCTGCGGTAGCGTTAGCAGAAAGGTTTACCACCATGTTCTGAGAACCAGTAGTAGGACTTATAGTGTAATACATATAGATAAAGCCCGCCCCTACAGGATTTGTCACCTTCGTAAGAAAAGTCATGGCTCCTCCAGCCCACGTAAGACCTGTGAGGGTATCTAAGATTCCTCTGAATCCAACAGCTCCGATAATAAGCGTTGCTGAAGCAGCAATAGCCAACCCCGTTATTGTTGTTGAGGTTCCTGTGCTGGTTGCCTTTGCTGATACATCTCGTCCAATAGCCATACTATGTCTTCGAGGTGAAACCTTGCGCTGATACAAGTACTGATGCCGTCCCACTTATAGACGCTGTGAACGCGCTGTTCTCTCCTGTTTTAAGTGCATTTGGAAAAAGAATATTTGAACCACCTCCTGCTGGAGCGATAGTGTACCCAAGGATTGAACCGAGTCCTCCTCCAAATGTCACGAGTACCGAGGCAGAGCCCATGTTCGCTACCTGAGCACTTGTGATGTAGGTGAATATTGACGCTCCTTGGGCTGCAATTGCCGTTATAGAACCTCCCGATGACACACGAAGGTCTGCGGTGCCTCGAATCCATTTTGTAATAGGGGCATTTGCAGTTATTGCTTCTCCTACGGGGCCAACTGATAGGGCTCCATAATCTCCATCATTTGATGTTACTGAAGAAAGCGTGTCGTTACGAACATTGAGGTTAAATAATCCTCTATCACCACTGGTATGAGCAGTATCCTCCGCGTATGTACCTGCAATAGAATTAGCCTGTACTACTGCTATTACTGAACCGACTGGTACCGCAAGGATTGAAGATATTTGAGGAACAGTAATGATTGAACTATTACTCAATTGAACTGGTACAATTCCAATGATAGATGCACCTACTGTCCCTGAAACAGATGCTCCCTGAAGACCAACAACCGATGACATCAGTGCTCCTGTACCAGAATCAACTCTTACGTCTTGGAATTGTTGATTCCCCACATTTGTCATCCCATGAAGTGTTACTTGCCCGACGAATCCCATCATTGAACCAATGACTTGATTGTCGATTCGAGTCATTGTCATGATGCTGGCGGGAGAAGCTCCCGCCAATTGAACAGCACCAGAAACGGATTGGTTAGCTGGTGGAGTAAATGAAGCTGCGATTGAACCACCGATGATTACCGTGGCCACAGACCCACGTATATCAGCTTGCACAGTACCCGAGACACTTTGATTCGCAGGTGGTGTAAATGATGCCGCTATGGAACCTCCAATGATAACTGTCGCTACTGAACCGCGAACATCTGTTTGCACGGTTCCACTTATGCTTTGATTAGCTGCTGGTGAGAATGACCCCTGTACCGATCCCGTGATAATCCACGGATTTGTTCCCTGAAACGCTGCTACTGAACCTGATACGTTTTGTGTGGTAGGGAAATTACTGATACTTACTGCTCCTGAGACTGACTGATTTCCTGGGAACGTGACAGTGGCTGCAACTGACCCCGCAATGTTTACGATACCCGATACAGATGTAATGACTGTTCCTGACTGAACGACGGGTACTGTACCAATAACACTTGCCCCCACAGTTCCTGAAACGGAACTTGCTCCTCCTATAGATAGAACCGAACCTGAGACACGGACATTTGCTGTTCCATCAGAGTTCACTATGAGGGCATTAGTTCCTCCGACAGTAGCGTCAACAACCTTAATCTGCTGGTATGTTGCGCCCGCTACAGTATCTCCTGCGACCGATGCTTGTCCTGAACCGAATGTGATAGGTACATTACTCATATTATGTTGCTTTAGCTATGTTGACCCATGTGCTGGTAACGATTGAAGTCACTCCAATTACTGATGACTGTGTGAGCGCTAGCAAAAGACCGATTGGCTGCCCACCTGAATACGTCTGAGAAATGATTGAAGAAGTCCCCAATGGTTTGGGAATATTTGTATATCCTGTTCCGCTTGGTTTGTTTATATCTTGCCATGAAGTTGTCATACATATCAGAATGCCCAGCCTGTGATGGCGAGGCGCTGGGGAGTAATGGGTTGCTGTGATGCAGGGGCAAGAATGTTGATTATCTTGGCGATGCGCTCTGTGTATTCCTGCTGGTAGACTGCTGCCATCTCAGTGTCGTTCTGGGTCTTGTAGTAACGAGCTGCGATTAGACACGACAAGGCCCGGTAGTCCAATGACTGTGGGTATTGAATCGCTGTCCCTACATCAGGAGCTTCTGTTGGAGTGAGGTAGTAGAAGATACGGATACCCTGTGAATTGGCAATCTGCGGGGTAGGAAATATCTCGAATGTATCTCCTCGGTTATCAAAGAGAGGCCGTCCAATATCTTGGTTCACTCGCAGCCATGAGAACGATTTATTCTGAATGTTCGCAACGTCTACGGGCATCGCCTGGAGATAATTCTGTTCAGTCTGGTCCTGAAAGTTCACCTCTATAGTCTTCAGCATGTACATGTCTGCTGGCCATGCGTAGGTGTTTGGTGAGTTGGTGGTGAGGTTTGTATACGATTCCTGTGTCTGTGCCGCGTCGATGTTTCGATTCACTAAATCACGAGTCATTGTCTGAAGTGCATCGTTATAGAGCGCAAGACCCAACACGCTTCCAATGTTATTAGAGTCAGTTTGTGCTAACTGTTGCGCGTAATTTATCGCTGAAAGTACTGATGTGACCATGATGCTGCTCCTGATTATGCTCAGGAGCAAAGCATAGTAACTAGTAACTAGTTGCTGACTCTGTGCGGACGATGCGGAACACTCCTGGCTTGTCCTCGAAACGAGTAACACCGAGCGTAACTTTTCCACCGATTGAGGTGAAGAGGTTCAACGGGTTGTTGCTGTCTGGAGTAGTAACCAAGATAGGTGTTGGCTGCTGGAAGTAGCCCCATCCGAACGACTGGTCGCCCACGACGGTCGTAGGGAAGACGTTCACCGTTGAGTTGTAGTAGTTCTGATAAGCCGATTCCAAGTAGCGGATGCCACGGAATGAGCCCAGGCTTCCTGCACGCATCTCATCAACGCTCGTGTAGCGTCCCACATCCTGGTATGCACCAGTCTGAGAGTTCGACATGAGGTCGCCAGCAACTGCTGGATGGATGATTGCTGTGTAGTACTGACCGTCAAATGGCTTCACACCTGCCGCGTTAGCAGAGCGCATCCATGTAACTGCCTTAATCATTTCGGTTTGTGTGAGGGTGTCACCTGCTGCGAGTGCTGTACGAGATGTCTTACCACCTGCGTAGATAACACCGTTAACACCTGCGTTTACCACGGTCTGAACAACCGTATCAACGAGGCGAGCAAGTGCTTTGTTCACTTCCTCAGAACATGCATCAACTACTTCGATTGCTGAGTCGCGTACCAAGAGGTCGGATACCTGCACGAGGATTCCGAACTGGAACGGACCTGAGCCATACGATGTAGCACCCCATGTAACTGCGGTTGGATTTGTACCTTCAACGATTGCTGCAACACCGGCTGAAGAAGATACTGGTGCGCCTGGGGCAACACCTGCGTCTCCAAGAACTGATGCTCCTGCACCGTAAACGGAACCTCCGATGCCACCACCAACGTAGCTACCAAAGCTCGTTACCGAGCTGTTGATGTTGACGTTGATTTTAACAGGAAGCTGGTTTACCTGCGGGAAGAGAATTCTGTCGTAGCCTTTCGGGGCGTCACGACGCGTACCCAAACGGGCGTACTGGAGTTCTGGTTCAAGTGCTCGGATTCGCTCGGTGATGTATGCAACGAGAAGCTCCGAGGTATTTGCACTGCCGCCACCCCAGCCTGTCCCACGTAATGTAACTGCCATAATAAGTTTATTTTTAATGCTCTACTGCCAGATAAGTTCTTTGGCGAGTTCTGCGCGACGTTCATCCTGAGTCATGTCTTTGGCTGTTTTAGTGCCTGACTGCGGACTCGTTGCGGCTGATCCTCCTGCGATTTCTGCTTGCTGGGCTGCTGGTGCTTGCGCTCCGAGCTTTCCTGCCTTTCCGAGAACCGCGTAGGTTGCGTCTTCTACCGAAAGTCCTGCTTGTACCTTGGCCTGAATATCAGCTTTGAATTCCTTCGCTGCTGGATTGGCGGTCACGATGTCTACAAAACCTTCTGCAAAAGCTGCTCGTCGTTCAGCCTCAATCCTTGCGGTATCAGCTTTCTCGCGCCCCTCTGCCTCTGTCTTTACCTTGTTAGAGAGCTCAATAATGCGTTCTTGTGCGGGGGAAACTGTCTCAACAATTTCGTTCCCATTTGCGTCTACTGCCATATTTGTTTGATTTATTTTATCTACGTTGCAGGGAGGCGAATCCGCTGCCCGTGTAATAGTCACTTACTGTAATACGGGAGACTAATTCCGTACCACGATTAGTTCGACACCTTCCAACGCTGTTCGTGTTTCTTCAAGCACTCGTATGAATTGCAGTGAACGATGAGCTGCCGAGGATTGTTCGGATGCTGCATGATTCGCAATACCGAGTGATTGATAACTTCGTCAGCGTCTTTGGTTGCCGGACAATATGAGCACTGAAGCTGCTTGCCACGATAGTGACCGCACAACTTGTACTGGTATTCCGATGGGTAATTTCCATCTATCACACCGCAGTACTCACAAATGCCACCACGAACTTCAGGAAAAACATGTGTCATCCCTGATGAATGGCTTCCGATACGCTCAATATCCATCTCACGAGGAGTTAGATACTGAGGAGCTTGTGAGACTGGCGCTACGGTAACAGGAGCAGTAACGCGCTCCGTCGCGGACCCTGGGGTCATTTCATTCTGATTGGCCATGAATTCTCTTTCTTACTCCTTGTAATTCGACCCGAAGAACATTCTCCCACTTATCAAAGTCAGAGAATCGTTCAGCCCATTTCATCTCCCCCGCGATGCGGTTGAGTTTATTGGTGTCGGGATTGCTTTTCGACGCTTCCTCCATCATATCTCTAGTGAGATTGCGATGAAGGCTATCGAATACTTCTGTTTTCAATGTGCTCCACTCCTTACTGCCTTTGAGTGTCTGAATTGCCTCCATGATACGCACGACTTCCGCTTCTCGCTGCTGAACTCTGACTTTCGTCTGTTCAACTGCTTTCTCCGGCTCGGGCTGTATCAAAGAGTTATTCATTACGCTGTTGCGGACTGACTGTTCACCTTTACTTCCGTAGTAAGAAGGTTACTTGCTGCGACCGTCAGGCTCCCTGTGATAACCAGAGCGACTCGCGCCGTCTGAGAAAGCAAAGGCATACCTGAGAACTGATTCGCGCCAAGTGTTGAAGCTCCTGCATTCGCATTCTTGATCGTACTCATCACCGATGAAGATACGTTGTTCGGACGAATACCCTGACTAATGACTGGTACTGAGAGGAATTCTGCGCTTGCACCAACACCATTCGAGATGATGCTTGTACGAGCTACGTCATACCAACTCGTGCCTCCATCATCAGTAGTCTGGAAGATAGCTGAAACGCCACCTCCTGCGGTAGATGCCTGGAACTTAACAACCACGTTGTCAGTGTCCTGTGGAATGGTGAGTGGGATTATTACGATGCCACCGACCGAACCAGCACCAACTTCAGTGCTATTTGTTGAACTTACGACTGTCTTGAGAGGTAATCTAATTGCCATATTCTATGCGTATTTATTTATAAACTCGACCATTACTGCTTAATATTTGCCCCCGAACATCTTTTGGGCGGCGCTCTTCATCTTGCTCTTATGCATCAGTTTTTTGTCCATCATCTTGTCCTTCTTCGAGCCCTCTTTCAGACCCATTTTCTTGTCCATCATTTTGTCCGCTTTTGACTTCTCCAACTTCTTCATAGTCATTGCCATATATGTTTACGTCTTCCATTGGTTATCTGCTATTTCTGCTAAGACCCGCCTCAGAAAGTGCAATGGCAATCGCCTGCCTTCGGTTCTTCACTTCTGGTCCTTTCTTAGAACCCGAATGTAGTTTACCGCCCGCAAACTCTTTCATTACTTTATGAACTTTCTTCTGACCCCTTGCTTTAGCCATTTATGATGTCAATGAGTTCGTTAACTGTCCTTGCTAGATTGTTGAGGTCTTCCCTTGGAAAGTCAACAGAGACCTTTTGAATCTTGGTGGGGACAACCGTCTCGACCATGACTTCCTTCTTAACAACTTTCTTTGCCATACTTAGTAGCTGTTAGAGCGGCCGTATTCCGTTGTAAGCACCGAGGCGATGCCTTGAGTCTTGACGGCCACACGCTGATAAAGACCGTATAGACGATTTTCTCCCATCATCGAACTCGACCCTGCGTTATTCACCTGTGATTCAATTGGGATAACGAAACGACGGAACGTGTTTGCAGGGATAGCGTGATCGAAGTTCGCCGTTGCACCTGCGACTGCTACTACTGATGCTTGCGTATCGCTAGTCGCTACCCACCGCATAACAACTGGAGTTGCTCCCGCTGCTATTTCAATGGCAGTTGTATTCTGGGTAAGAGTGAGCACTGACGATGCGGTTGCGTTCTCTCCTACATACTGTGCCAGCGCCTTAATTGCAGGTGGCGACATGTAAATAGGCGACTGACTGTCTCCTACTGGTTGTCCTTTTGCGTAGTTTCGACTCATATTAGTTATGCATTTTGCTTAGTGTTGTGGCGAGATTTGCACGCTTCGCTAGGATGCCTCCTTTCTTTTTTGCTGCTGATAATTTCTTTGCTGGTATTTTCTTTCCCATGGGAACTCCTAGTTCTTTATGCAAGGCTCCCGGATGTTTTATCGCTCCTGCTATCCAATTCTTGGCCATATCATTGCTTCTGTTGAATGTTTTGTAATGTAGCGTTTCTCAATGAAGACGCTGCTTGCTTCGGGTCCTGATTAGCCACACCGACCTGCGGCTGTTGTGGTTCTGGTGGAACGCCTGGCTGCTGTCCTTGTTGAGGTTGTCCAGGTTGCATCTGCGCTTGCTGCATCTGTTGCTGACGCTGCTGAGACAACGCTTCCTCATGCCATTGAATATGAATCCACTTGGCCCACGAGTTCTTTGACTGTGCGTGTACAGCTAGGTGCTGCTCATGGTTATCCGTCGGACCTACTTGTGGCATTGTGCCATTTCCTAACTGTTCATTTTCTTGGGTTGCCTTTATTTCGTCAATAGAGTCAGGGATAAGGATATCAATGGTCTGTGGGTCAAGCGACTGGAACTTCGGGAATAGCACGTACTTGTGGAAGTTACGCATCCCATCAGGTGTCAGAGACTGCTGGAAGTCAGGGAGCAACTGCATGAGGTCACGACGCTCAACCAGTTCTTTGTATTCAGCTTCCTTAGCTGAGAATACGAGTACGCCTGGCGGAAAGTTAGTCTTGATATCACCGAGGTTTATTTTCTCAAATGTCACACCCTTAACACCTACGATAGTGGCAATCTTTTCATCACCCTCTTTGGCATAGCGCACATAGCGCTGATACCAATGCGACCAGAACTCTTCAACCCCGAATTGCATCACTTTACTCTGAAGCGACTGTGCAAGGTCATTGAGTTGCTGTTGGATAGCAGCCTCTGTTGCTGTTTGTTTGCCATGCTTCTGTGCTTCAGGGGCAATACCTGTACCAACAGGGTCAGATGCTTCCTGGTTAAGCATATTCATGAATGCTTGGAGGCTTGGGTCCATCGCTGAGTCAGTGTTGAGCGGTGCAATGGCGTCTGTGAGGCTCTCCACTGGAATGTGCTGGTATATCTGACGAGAGAACAACTGTGTTACATCTTTCACCTTATCAGGGTTGTACATGTAGAGCGGGTTGGCCTTGTCCTTGGCTGCGAGGAACGCGAGGTTGAGAAGCACTGATCGAGCGCGATGCTTGTCTTCGAGTAGGTCTGCGACTGAGAATACGACTGAAGCATGTGGCTCACGAAACGCTTCCTTGACTACGATAGGCCACTTGGAGTTCGTTTTGATTATCTGTCCATCAGGACCAACGATGTCTGTCCCATCTTTTAGGTCAAGCTTTTTGTGATAGAGAATCTTAGAGAAGTCGCGGTCAAGCCAATATACGCACTTATCACCGTCCTTATCATATCCAAAGAACTCTAGTATCTGGTGAATGTCTCCTTGGAATGAATCACTTGCTTGAGGAGTAACGAACTTGGCACGTTCCTTGATGACCTTGTAGTTCCACAAGAACGCATCTATGCCCGATGGGATATCTTTGGCATCTTTGATACTCGTTATGATGCCGGCCTTGATGAGGTCGTTTACTTCATTGGAGGACTTAGTAATCCATTTCCAGTAGTAACGCCACTCCTGCGGTTCAGACATGAATGGGTCATATCCAAAGGCCAGTGGATTAATTACATGCGGACACATAATCTTCCGCTTCGGGTCAAAGCGCAGTGTCTCCATATATCCACGACCGAAGAACAACGTATCCCACGTCCAGTCATAGTCGAGCTTTGACATGTTCATCTCTCGGTAGTCGTTCTGCGCCAAGATATTCAGGCTCTGCACCTTCTTCTGGTCCATTTCTTCACCGGGGACGAACTTAATCTGCATCTTATCGTCATATAGGTTCGACATGATGCGGTTAAACAGCGTTAAAAGGAGCGTAGACGCAATATTCTCATCACCACGCTGCAAGTTGTTCAAAAGGACTATTTGATTAGCCTGGCGACGTTTACGAGGCTGTAGGAAGTAGAAAGACTCGGTATATTTCGAGTAAATATCACGACATTCCTCAGGGAGGTTTGCCCGAATCTCGTTGTCAGTCATTAAATCAGCCATGAACAATCTGTGAAAGCGTCTTAGGAGTTAAATCGTGTGGGATGATGTTTCCCCTACTTGGTCGTGCTGTAACCCATATCTCATAGTTCATCTTTTCTGCATTGATCGTGATGCGAGGGTTGATGTCTGGGACAACCTTGAGTCCATCTTTCCATAGAGCAACCTCAATACCTTTGTAGTGCGAGTTAAAGAGCTCTTGCTTAGTTGGTGTGTATTGGCTAAATGCCGCTGGATTCATGCCGAACTTGAAACAGCGAAGAACTGCCGCAACCCCTTCGCCCTTATCGTCCTCAAGCTTTGTCTTTGAGGCGGCTTCTACTTGCTGTGCTTCATAGCCATCAAACTCACCGCCGACGATCTTCTTAGATTCACCCATTGCATCGAATGAGTTGTCTGTCTCAAACTGACCATTACCGATAGATTTTGGTTTCTTTATCCGCGCCATATATCAATATTTCTATCTCTAAACTGAGTACCAAACTGTTTTATCATTCTCGTGCTCTTAATCGTGGTGTCTGTGATGCACTGTGTCAATACAGCCGCATCTACACAATTAGGGGATAACAGACCTTCTTTGAATAATTCTTCCTTTGGTTGGATTGAAAGACGGCCATCCCTGTTCTTGTACTTCAAGTACTCAAACTCATTCCAGCCTATATCGCTTAGGAGTCTGCCACCTGATAGAAGCCACTGACGTTCTCTCCAGTGCAATTCAGCTTTGAAGTTGGCGAACATATCATCTTCTGACTTCTCACCAAAATCCACACCTCTCAGTGGGTATTCAAGCTGTTTGAGCCGATCATGCACGCCACGGCCAACACCTGTCTTATCTACCACAATGAAGTCTGCTTTGAGGGTTTTATATGCGTCCTGAATAACACCTACTAAATCCATGGTGTCTTGGAGCTTCTGATTGAATACAACTTCTTGGAGATTGCCTGATTTAAGGACAATAGCTGACTTATCTCCTCCGGCCGCAGGGTCAACTCCTAACACTCTATAACCCGAGTGCTCACCTGCATGAACAGTTGCGCCTTGTAGCTCTCTGTCTGTTACCAAGCGTAAATAGCCTTTCTCGTCCATTCCCTCATCGAAGGCATCCCAATTACCCTCCAAGAACGCTTTACGCTGGTTCTCAGGCAACGATTCAAGAGACTTATAATAACTCTCATCAAGGTGTGGATTATCGGTTGGGAGGGCAGGGACGAATACGAACTCATACTGTTCCTTCTCTTCGGGTGGGAACATACGCTTCACCCACCAATTCTTTACCCACGCTTCTCCAATAGGATTACACGCTGCAAGAAAACGAACATCCTTTATTCCGGCCCATCGTAGACGCTTGCGTAGCTCACGGAATGTAACAATCTGGTTACGGTTGATTTCATCCACGCCCATTACTGCAAACTCCACTGACAGATACTTCTCCGGGTCATCAAGGTTACGAAACGCTATTACTCCCGAACCATACTCAGGTGCAAGAGTGAACTCGTGCTTTGATTCATTGTATTTACCAAGCCATGCAGGGAACTCATACCTAACCTTTGAAAGGTGTCGGTCATTGAGTGATGGGTAGTCTTCACAAAAGAGGCCCGCTCTAATTCCTTTTTGTCCGTACTTGGCAAACAACTTCATCAGCCAATACACCATCATCCATCTGAGCCAGTATGATTTACCACTTCCAAGTGAGCCTCCATAGAGGACAAACTTAAAACGCTTAGATGCCAACTGCGCTTCTAGTTGTTTCGGGAGGAACTTTGCAAGCTCGCTGAATTTGAGAGGTTCTTCATTCATCTACAGAAATTACCTTAGTAGTGACTTCACCGGTTACTTCGGTGTCTTGCTTTGGATTGCCTTCTGCCATCTTCCATACAATCTCTTTTGGCAGACCATCCATAAACTCAATCTTCTCCTCATCAGTGAGGTTCTTTAGATAGTTCTGAGCAAATGTCTTTAATGAAATTGTGCCTGGTGGTCGTCCTGCTGGATTTCCACTTTGACCTTTCTTAAACAAATGCGGTAATGACTTCCGCTTATCTTGTTTCTCTTCTGTTATTTCAGTATTTTCCATAACGTATGTAAATCTATGTCAATAGCAACGATTTGAAGCTATTCTTATTCTCTTTGAGATATTGGGGCCAATTGGATTCATCTACTTTGAAGGTGAAATCGCGCCCTAGATAATCTATACCTTGCTTGTGGCGCTCTGACAAGAGAGTCTGTACTTCGTAGGTATTATAGCTTTCTGCTGTGTATGAATCATTGAGCTTTCGTTCTACCTCTTTGACGCCGCCTTGTGAGGTGAAATGCCAACCTAATGGCTGTCCCTTTGAATACAATCGTTTATCGCTTCTTATTTCATTGAGGCATTTGCCTTTAATATCTCCGTATTCTGTGATGAGGGTGCCATAGAACTCTTCATTTGAGAGGTTATTGAGGTAGTAGGCATAGACCCTGAGCTTGGCTTTGGTGGGCGAATTGGATTCAAAGTGCGCTTCTGGGTCTATTATCTCATCTACATCGCCTATGAACAATGTGTCATCATCTTGTACTTTATAGTGTGTGAGTGCTTTTTGGATGTTTTCTTTGATGTAGAACTCCCTCTTCCAGTGGTCTGCTCCGGTAGTGTTGGGGCTTTTGAGTGCCATATCCCAGAGCTTCGGGTCGTCCCACTGGTTAACTACGTAGTATTCAATCTTTTTCCACCATGGTTTGAAGTATCGCTGATCTCTGAAGAAATAGAGAGGTTTGGGCTGTCCTGTAAATGTTTTATTAGCCTCTACAATGATGAACTTATCAACGTACTTATCGAGAATGTTGAGGTGCAGCTTGAGTACTGCTGTCTCCCCGTTGTATGTCATGATATCTATTATCGCCATATACTTTTTCTTTTTCTACAATCCATGCATTCAAACACGAACTGGTGCATGTAAAAGAAATATTTCCAAAGAAACCAAGGTCTCCGTGATTTGACAGTCCACTTGTGTAAATGACTTATCGCCATAAGTAGAAGTAGCTCCGTTCACACGCATGTGCTTCGGCTGGGTGCATTGCAAAACTCAGTGTATCACGCATTTCTGCGTATAAATCCCGTGAGTGTCTGTGTACACGCTCACTGGTCAATAGGTAGTTGCCTCCTGGTGCGAATGGTACGAACTGGTCACTTGGAAGTCTAAAATAGCTAATCCATTCTTGCCAATTATGGAATCGTCCTTTATCTAGTGCGGGGTTGTTGAAATACCAGCTATCTGCTCGCTCTGCATATATCGGTCCTTCGTATCTGCATACAACTCCCCATTTATCTGAATATGTCTTGTGGTCCATCTTCAGAAGTGGCGCGAACTCTCCTTCCGCGAGCTTCTCCTTGAAATAAGGCTCATCCACGTACTTAAACAAGTTTGTCTTGCCCCACACGAATATGTCAGGCAAGTTGTGGTAGTTCTCCACCAAATAGCTTAGCTTATCGAAATCCACATCCCCTACGTTCTTTGTTTTATATATGTGGTCAGCATAGAACTCTCTCTGAATTCCATCGTCTGATCGATCATATATGGTTGTGGCGAGGTCGTATCCTTTGAGCCACTGTGGGTCCGAATTGTAATTTACAAGGATTGCTTTCATATAATTTTTACCCAATGAAACCATTTCGTTGAAAACTGAATATAAAAATTATGGTAGCTCGTACCAAACTCAACAAAATAAGGCCTATGCGTTCTTGGAACTGACTTACTGCATCCGCGCCACTTGGAAAAAGGAATATATAATTTCATATATACGTCCATCGCTTATCTGAATAGTAGTTTTGGGGGAGAGCCCATACTTTGGTGTTTCTGCGAGCCCAATAGCGTGGGGCTATTACTTTCTTTACCTCTTGGTTCAAGAGTGTGGGGAATATGTAGAAGCTGCTGTTAGCGATGATGAGATATTTTGCATAGCGCACTGAACGCCAGTTGAGAGCTATGTCTTGAATGATTGGGTAGTCTGGGAAGAACTGCTTGGCCAGAACTGGATCGTCAGTATGTACCTCGAATCGCATTGCGGCGTTTAATCCGAGCATTTTATATACCGCATCATCCCAATAGTCCTTGGTGAGGAAGAGTTCGGGGAAGATTGAATACTCGCCGCCCCGGAATCCTATTACACAAAGGTTGTCATCAGTCTTTAACGGTTCGACATGTAGCCATTCTCTCACCTCATTGAGCCGATGATTGAAGTAACGCTCATCTTGGAACTCCCCGTCTATGATGGTGTTGTCATTGATGAAATTGATTTCAGGGTCATATCCCCGAATGTCTACGCCATTTTCTAGTATCTTCTTCTCTTGGAATGGGGTCATGTTATCTCTCACAGGTACTCCGAGGTCGAGATTCATGAATGACTTACCTTTGAATAGTTCTGGATTCTTCATGCCAAATGAAGTCCATTTGTCTTTTGCGGCAACTCGCGCAACTACATAGCGAAAGAGCTGATTACCAAGTCCGGAACCTTGATGAAATATTCCAGCTATCATAGGCGTTTTCTCAACTCCGATGATGAATAGTCATGTCTACGAGTGTTGAAATAGCATTTCACTAGAAGTTCTTTCCCTGTAAACTCCTTGCCACGATACTCCTCCCCAAGAATACGCACATCGGGTTTCAGTATATTCAGCAGGTTGAGCAGGTCTTTCTCAGTGTCGTAGGGGATGATTTCGTCTACATACTTGCATCCTTTGAGCCGAAGATAGCGTTCATAGGTTGATTCAATAGGGCGCTTCTTGGTGTCGGGGCGGTCAATACTTGGGTCTGTTTGTAGGCCCACAATAAGATAATCACACTGTTTCTTCGCCTCTTCGAGCATAGTGATATGTCCCGCGTGGAGCAGATCAAACGCAGAGCAAGTAAATCCTTTTATCATAGTGAAAAAATTGACCGAGTATAAAGCCCTCGGTCATGGCATCTTTCATTCTTGCTTGAACCAACGTTCAGCTTTAACAAACTCATGTTCCAAATCGACATTTTGCTCTGCAGCCAGAACAAATAGGTCGATGAAGACACATGCGATTGCATGTTTGATGTCTTTCCTTTGTTTCTCCCAATTACATTCGACATCACCTGTTTCAACAGCGAGTGAGAAACTTGCATCAGCAAGTTGCCTCCCGATAGCGAGTAGGCGTTGTTCCGTACTGATGTTTTTCGGGAACCTTCTAGAAACTGACTCTTGCCATCTTTGTTGCCACGCTCGAATTTCCATTTCGACCTCCTGTTAAAGAATGGAATCATAGTGAGTGGAATGCGAATGTTTCTATTCCTTCGTTTTCTGGGATTGAATGCTCGCGACTGAAGTATTTAGCTGTTTCGAGCGGTGCAAAGCGGCATCCATTTGTTTCAAGGACTCTTCTGTTATGGCATGTGAGGAATCCATCTTCATTGGTATTACCATAATAGGATTTCCATTCAAGATTGAGATTACTAGGGAGTTCAAGAATTCGTTTCGATCGGATAGAGACTGAATTACCCACTCTGACGATTTCTCCATCTGGTGTTCGATAGGAATAGTCATCTTGCGGGAGTGGCCACGGAGCGCCGATGTAGTCGTAGTCGAGGAATTTGGGACGCCAAAGGTCCGGCCGAATAACGTAGCCATCCGCGTGTATGACCATCGCAAAATCTGTTTGAACGTAGTTATGCAACTCATATATCATCTTGTAATTCCAGGTATCTATTGAATCTATCTTCTCGTCCCAGATAAGCTTTACTGCTCCGAAGTTTATTTCCTTACACGATTCGTCAATGGCTTTTTTGTGACCCTCAAAGTCACGATTTGTTAGTGCAATGAGCGTTATCTCAGGAAGTTCGAGCATAATCAGTGAACGCCTTTACCACGTACTCACGGTCTGCTTGGGACATTCTCGGGTGGACGCCAATCCAAAATGAGTGTTTGAGGATGTAGTTCGCTTCTTTAAGGTCCATCTTGCGATATACGGAGTTCTTGTAGGCAGGGTGTTTTGTGATATCGCCCGCAAACATGGAGCGAGTCTCAATACCACACTTTTCAAGATGTGCCACGAGGGGGCCGCGTTCCTTTGTTGTTGTGAGTGGGAATGAGAACCAACATGGCTCTGCATCTTTCACCGTAACAGGCATAATAAGACCATCTATTTGTGATAGGTGTTTGTAGAGATAATCGTAGTTAGCTTTTCTGAGGCGCTTTATTTTGTTTGTCTTTTTGAGTTGTTCGCGACCCATTGCTGCTTGAAGTTCGAGTGGGGAAAGGTTATATCCTATCTTCTCGTAGATGAATCGAGCGTCGTAGTCATCTGGAAGAGTCTTCCACTTACCGTTGTTGGTGCGGCGTGGAATGTCGGATTGTCGGCCCCAATCCCGGTACATCATTACTTTTCGGGCAAGTTCTCCGTTGGAAGTAAATACTCCACCGCCTTGTCCCATTGAGACGATGTGAGCTGCATGGAAGCTAGTAAAGGATATATGGCCGAAGCTTCCAACCTTTCTCTTACCAATCGAGCCTCCCCATCCGTCACAGTTATCTTCGATGACATATAGTTTATGTTTCTTAGCTATTTTCATGATCGCGGGCATATCACACGGATTGCCCACTGCATGAACACAAATAATGGCTTTTGTTTTCTTTGAAAGCGCAGCTTCTATTTCGTTGGCATCTAGGTTGTAAGTGCCAATCTTAGAATCAACAACCACAGGAACAAGGCCGAGCTGAAGTATAATGTTAAAAATAGTCGGGAATGTAACGGCAGGGATGATGACTTCACTTCCCCGAGGAAGTTCAAGAGCAGAAAGAGCAAGCAGCCCAGCACTAGACCCAGAATTAGCGAGTATTCCATGTTTTACACCTAAATATTTAGCCGCCTCTTGCTCCATTTTCTTTCCTTCTGTCGCTAGAGGCCACCAATTCTTATTGATAATTCTCATTGCCGCACGTTTCTCTGCGTTTGTGAGCATCATTCCACCATACGGCACTTTATACGTCATACGAGGTCTTTAATTATGTCTTGTAAACTATACTTGTAATCCCATTCTGGGTAATCCTTACGAAATTTGGATACATCATGGATGTCATAGAGGCGGTCTCCTTTACGTGCTTGGTGGATTTCAATATTGGGTTTTTCTCCATAGGGTCGATTGTAGGCTTTCATGAACAACGCGATGGCCTCTGTGACAGATACAGCACGTTCAGGGCCACCACCAATATTGTACACTGCTGCTATTTTTGGATTCTGTACAAAGTACCAAAAAGCATTCGCAAGGTCTGACGCGTGGATTTGATCTCGTACGTTCTTCCCATTACCAAATATCTTATATGTTATTCCTTCTCTTACACATTTAGCGACGTAGGACAGGAAGCCATGCAGTTCTGCTCCTGCGTGATTCTTTCCCGTAATACAACCGGGACGAAAACATACGGTCTTCATACCAAAGTAATTCCCGTATTCTTGAACATACATATCTGCGGCTGCCTTTGAGCAACCAAATGGCGAGCGAGCCCCTGCAAAATCAAGACCCAAGTTCTCATCAGAAATGCGTTCACCTACCATGTTTTCACCGTATACCTTATCAGTAGATACATATACGAACGTAGCTGTTGGACAGTACCTTCTCGTTGCTTCTAGGAGTACTACTGTGGCGCGAGCGTTCACATCGAAATCTTCGAGCACGTGGTCTTTGCTGTAATCATGACTTGGCTGTGCTGCCGCGTGGATGATGGCATCGAACTGATGTTCGGCAAAGAACCAATTCATATCGGACTCGTTTCTTATGTCGAGATTGTAGTGGGTATCTCTTTTCTCCACTCCAAAGAAGTGGGCTCGCATATTATTATCCACTCCAATGACATCCCAACCTTTTCCCTTGAATAGTTCAACACAGGCTGAACCTACAAGACCACTACTTCCTGTTACGAGCAACTTCATATCTGTTGCCATTCAGGGAGTAAGTCTATCCGTTTGATTGAATCGGTGAACCATTGGCTTGGGGCGATTATCTTTGTACCCGCATTACTGAGAAATGCCGCCCACCAACTAAAGCTGGAGTTGGCCATGATGATTCCTTTACATGATGCCATGAGATTGAGGTCATCTGATTCATCTTCTCCGATAGGAGCCATTGAGAATCGCTTCCCCAATAGAACTGGCAGATGTTCTCGGCACCATGCGCGGTCTTCTTCGTCGCGCTCAGAATTCTGACGATCCATACAGAACACCAAGAACTCAGCATCAGGGAACTGTGATACTGCTTTTTGGTAATACTCAGTCTTGGTCAGGTCGGTGTAGAAGTCAGTATCTCGGTAATCACCGCGTCTGATATGGATAGCTACCTTGTCAGTGGTTCCGATGTTCTCTCGGAAGAGCTGCCAAATAACACCTCGATACTTTTCCCAATACTTGTAGCTCTGCACATACTGGTCAGGCACTTCTCCATCGAGCATCTTGCCTACGATAAAAGCCTCCTTGAACATCAGGTTGCCCATCCCACCAATTATGTTGCGTACTTTTCTCATGCGAGCATCCATTCCTTATGGGCTTTCTGCCAGTCAATAACTCGTTTGAGGGACTCCTCAAAATCCATTGGAGGCTTCCATCCAAGGGCATTTATCTTCTCGTTATCAAGACCATAGTGCGGGTCGTGTCCGGGCCGCGCACTATGTGAGTCCTTGATTTTATACTTCAACTCCTTACCCATTAATTCAGCGATAAGCTGGGCAAGTTCAAGGTTATTGAGTTGCCTATCACCTGCGATGTTGTAACGGTCAGGCATGTCTGCCATAAGCGGCTTGTGCATGTAGGGACGGGTGTGTTTGATGATGAAAAGAATCGCATCGGCAAAATTCTTTGAATGGATGTATGAACGGGAACCAATCTGACCATCTGCCTCACCGTGAATCTCTACCGTCTCTCCTTTTTCTATCTTTGCTTGAACCATTGCAGGAAACTTGGAAGGCTGCTGCATCTCACCGAAATTGTTCATTGTGTTCGTGATGATGACCGGGACTTCGTAGGTTCTCCAGTATGAGATAGCAATAGCCTCCTGACACGCTTTAGATGCGCTGTACGGGTTACTTGGGATGATAGGAGCCCATTCCTTCATCTTGTCGGAGTCTTTTGTCTCAATAGCTCCGTATACTTCGTCTGTTGAGATTTGGAAGAAGAACTCTGGCTTTACTTGTCGTGCGTACTCTAAGAGAGAAAGGGTGAGGTCTACGTTGTTTTCAATGAAAGGAACAGGATTGTGGATAGATGCTTCGACATCTGAGAGGGACGCCATTGAGATAATGTAATCAACATGTCCGATTTTATCGCTTAAAAGCTTGGAAAAAGGAGCAGTGAGGTCGTGAGTGAAAACTTTGACACGCTTTTGCCATTCAGGATTCTCGGATAGGACTACCTGCACACGATCAGTAAGACCTTTGTGTCTGAATGAATCAACCCCAATGATTTCCCAATCGGTCTTTTCTAGGAAATGTTGGAGAAAATGTGCAGAAATACTCCCACCAATACCCGTCAAAAGCAATTTCTTCATTTATATTTTTCTAGTAGATAAATGTGTTCGCTCCTCTTTTGTTCGTCGGACATTATATTGCTGGCCTGGCCCGGGTGGAGTCCTATTACCACATTCGGGGTGTTCAAAATCACTGGAGGGCCGTATGTGTCGTTGTATCTTTTGTATAGGTCAACATCCAAAAGCCAACTTAGGGTAGTGTCGAAAAGAAGACGGCCCTCTCTGCGGAATGTTAACACACTGGGGGAGCCTACTGTATTGACACCTGTGTATAAATACTCATTCCACGATGGCTCATGATAGTTACCGACGTTCTTTCCGTCATCATGGAGACATCCTGTTACCAGCCAAGCACTTTCCTTTGTAAAGTTGTCTACGATTTCTTGGAGAGCATTGCCATGAGCGAAGTAATCATCCATATACAACACCTTTATCAACTCTCCCTGGGCTGATTCAATCGCCCTGTTTGAGTTTACGGGCATTGAACCCGCCTTTGTGAGTATCACCTCGTAGTCCTTGAATGACTGTGCTTCGATTGACTGGAGGCATCGAGTGAGGAAGAACTGCCAATTCTCCATGAAGTGCCACGGAATGACGATACTTATTTTGGCCATATTTGGGGGAAATCCTTATAAATCTGCTCCATAAGTTCCTTGTGGTGTTTTCCAACTGCTTCAGTCCACATAGATTCTTTCTTCGTTCGATATAACACAAGTATTTCAGGTACAGTTACAATTGTTTTCCCACGAGTAAGCATATCGAACCACAACGATAGGTCTTCATAAGCGAACATCCTTGATGAATAGCCTCCCGTTTCTTGTAGGGCGCTGCGCTTAATCATCGAGAAATATCCGATACGGTTGGCCACCCTAAAATCATCTATCGTTGGGGCGGCCATAAGAATCACGTTCTCCTGGGCTAATCCAAAGGTTTGGAAGGATGGGGCGATGATATCTGCGTCTGTGGCCTTAGCGACGCGCACAAGCTCTTTTACGCAGTGGGGGAGCAAGATATCGTCTGCGTCGAGCCCGAGAAAGTATTGGCCCCGCATATTCATAATCCCGGCGTTCCTTGCCGATGCCAGTCCCTTATTTACTTGGTTGATTACTTTTACAGGGTATTTCGATGCGACTTCGAGAGTGTTATCGGGGGAACCGTCGTTTACGACTATTATTTCTATGTCTTCGTATGTTTGGTTGAGTGCCGATTCAATAGCTTCGGGCAGGTATTGCGCCTGGTTCCAGCATGGAATGATGATACTGACTTTCATTGTAGTTTTCGCATCTCTGCCTCGTGGGGGAATCCTTTACCTTTACACTGAATGATACGCATTATTTTCATGCCTGGTTGGTCTACCACGTCTCCACATGTGGGGCATTGAAAGATCATCTCTGTCTTTCGTCCAAGAAACTCATTGAGTTCTGCGCCTCCTTGCTTTGAGAGGGAGAATGGCTTGGTTATCGTGATTATCTTTGGAGGATAGCTGCATCCCCAGATAGGCTCGTAGTATTCCTTGATGAGGGAATCGGGGTAGATGTAGCTTGGAGTGAGTACCGTGATTTTGCCCTTATAGTCGAATAGGTAACGATTCCAATGGCTTTCATCATTCCAAATAGCGGTATAGTTTGCGTTGAAGTCCTTATCAATTCCTTTCTTCATGGTGTGCATGGCTTTGATGAAGAGCTTTGCCTTACCTCCTTGAAAACCACCTGCGTAGTAGAACGGTTTGAAGCGCTTCTTCCCATTCTCGTCTACAACTTTCCCTGGTCTTGGTATATAGGCTGCTGAATCAGGATTAGGCTCGTAGGGCGGGATATACTCTTTTCTGAGAGAGTACATCGGGTGTTCTGCTGCTAAGAGTCCCTCGGAGAGAATCTCGTCGCTTATCTTATCCACCACACGCATATCGGCATCGAGGTAGAACACATAATCATAGGTTTTAAGTATTTCTTCTTGCTGGAGAAATAAGTGGTATCGCATGAGGGTCGGGGCGGGCCATTCTATAGGCTCTGTTGGAAAGACAGTTATCTTCGGATCAGTGATATCAGGCATGTCTGACCATACGAAGTAGTCAACATTGTGGTGGGGCAGAAAGTTCACCTTGCAATCCTCTACCACTTGTCGGAAGTAGGGCCAGTATCGTTCATTGAGACTTATGAAAATGAGGGCCACTTTCTTCTTTTTCTCCATCTGAATATCAATATCATGCTCATTTACCTCCACTTTCTTGATATATTTGTTCTTTGGGAGTGGTATTTTCATGTTAATTGAAGTCTTCGATTCTGATAACGGGGCCAATTCTTTCTAATGAAATACCGACAGGCACTTTCTTTTCTTCTTTTATGATAGGTAATGGGATTATACCGTGTTTTTTCATGTATTTTACGGTATCCACAGGTCCATTCATTTGCATATCATGAAAACTACTGCGATCTATCGGTGTCGAGTCCCACTCAAACCCCGTATATTCTTCAATTGTTTCTGGGTTTATCATATTGTCCATGCTTTTTTATGTAAATCTCTCTTGGTAAATCTGCGCCTTCTGAGGGCCTGTTCTACATCAAGGAGCTTGATATGGGATTCTCTTTTCCATTTAATTAAAGTACTGAGGGGGATGTAGTTGAGCCATTTCTTGTGTTTGGGGTGTTTTTTACGGGTTGTTATCATTGTATGAGGGTGTTTAGTTTAAGATTTAGAATTGAATCCATATCTTTAATTATGTATATGATTATTGGGGGCGATACTGTGGTGTGATTGGGTCTTGGGTCTTTTCTCGCTCTTCTCTTTCTTTTTCCTTTTTTTGTCTCTGAAAGAACTCAGCGTCAGCTTCTAGTTCCTTTACCAATTTCTCTATTTCCATAATATCTTTCTCTATGATGAGTAATGGGGGCTAATCGTTTGCTAGTTGGCGGATTTTCTTTATGAATTGCTTATAGCTCATATCAATATGCTCAACACCACTATCCTCTTTGGATGGGAAGATGGCGTTTTCAATCTCTGCAAGTAGTTTCTTCTTATCCATACTCCTTTCTATTTATTCTAGTGTGTAATTGGGGGCAAAGCCTCGGCTGCTGGTTGTTACAATCTGATTACTTCGAGTCGAACTGTCGTCGGTGGTTGCGGAATTCCGAACTTGTAGACTGCACCGCATTTGCAGGTGAATGGAGCGTGTCTATTGGCATCCTGCGCTACGTCATACGGTACTTCCGTTGGTTCGTAAGAGTCCAAATGGCAGCCTCCACTCTTGCTCTGTGCCTCAATCTCCTCGTCGCAAACCTCACACTTAAACCTGATTGAATCAAACATTCCCATAATTATTCCTTAGTATTTGTTAGGGGGGCGAAGTTTTCTTTTATCTCGTCCCAGAATTTGGTGAATTGATGGTCGTATGTCCACGGTTTGAGCATGCGAATCACAAATATGACCAGTGTTATTACTATCTTTTCTCGCGCTGACAAATCGTTTGTTTCTTTTTCGTTCATGAATATATCTTTATCTGTTAAATGGGGGGAGACAATTAGTGTAGGTTTTGAGAGGGAATCTCAATTTAATTACTTGGCGCGAAATACGCCGTGATAATATCTGGAATCTCTGATACGTCTTTTGCAACTTTGTACGATTGTCCGTATTCAGTAACCTTACTTAATTGCAATACAAATCCATTATCGGCCACAGAAATGATGACTGATTTCGGATTATTGATCTTTGCAGGGTTCGCACTCAAACTTGCTCCTCCTATACTATTCGGTGATGATGGCATATTTATTTTTCCCTCCCAAAAACTAAACTAATAATCCTCCCACCTCAAAACAATTCTCTACTGTGATGATTGGCAGTGTGCTGGCGGGGAAGAAGAAATCTTTTGACTACTTGTTCCATTCGATTGCAACATCGGAAGTTCCCGCCAACAAACCACCAACCATCTCTACTATTGTTTTCTATGTACAAGGAGCAGGTGGGGAGGGTGACTTTGCCAGTCGGAGTACGAGGATTGGATACCTCGTGCCTCGCTGTCGGCCTTCCCGCAGCTCGTAGCAACGGTTCACCAGACGGAGTTAATCTTGGCGCGGGGTCTTATAAGTCCGTAGACTTTCCGCGCTGCAACTACGATTCCCTAGTGACTAGCTTCTCCCCCACCCACTTCCTGTATATAGGTATTTTAAAGAGCTAGTTTCTTCTTTTTTGGGGAGGCGCGGACCTTTTTCATGATGGCCGACCTCTCCTTCGCTGAAATCCCAAGCCAACGTGCCCGACCTCCTTTTCTCTGCATGTTCATGGGTTCCATGTCGTTAGTATACACTGACGTGCTTGCTCGTCAAGTGCCAAAAGTGGATAACCCTATTCCGTGGCTGCTTTCCTACCTCTTTTCAGGACCTTGTAGAGTGCTCTTTGGGTATTTGCGGCGGAAATATTCTAGAGCATTGAAGTGTCGGATTCTTTTAAGAAGCGCGAGTTGGATGTCTATTCGGTACATGGCTTCTACACGGTGGTGAAAATTGCACATCGGTAGCAAGCTCCATAGCTCGTTTTGTCTCTTTCCCCCGTAAGTGAAGGCGTGATTCCATTCTATTCTGCCAAGGCACTC
>JGI24890J29729_1000380_pt1 | contig 29520 bp, 24 predicted proteins | sample FreactcultureFD7_FD_29729 | JGI IMG/M metagenome (IMG submission 29729)
GGAAGCCGATATCGGCGGGCGTCTGGGCGTGTCGCTGGTCGATNCCGCCGGCGGCCGCCACTGGGGCTATCGTGCCGATGAGCGCTTCCCCATGTGCAGTACCTTCAAGTTCCTCGCGGCGGCCGCCGTGCTGCGTCGCGTGGACGAGGGCAAGGAGCAGCTGGCGCGCCGTATCGTCTATCGCCAGCAGGACCTGGTACCCTACTCGCCCACCACTGGCAAGCACACCGGCGGGGATGGCCTGTCGCTGGCACAGCTGTGCGAGGCCGCCATCACTCTTTCGGACAACACCGCCGCCAATCTCATGCTGGAGAGCATGGACGGTCCCGCCGGCATGACGCGCTTCGTGCGGTCGCTGGGCGATGAACTGACCCGGCTGGATCGCAATGAGCCCACGCTCAACGAAGCCGTTCCCGGCGACCCGCGCGACACCACCACTCCGGCGGCGATGACTGCCGACCTGCGCCAGCTGGTGCTGGGCAATGCGCTGACGCCGGCCTCGCGCCAGCAGCTTGCGCAATGGCTGGTGGCCAACCAGACTGGCGACAAGCGCGTGCGCGCCGGCCTGCCCAAGGGCTGGAAGGTCGGCGACAAGACCGGGACGGGACGGCTGGGCACGGCCAACGATGTGGGCGTGGTGTGGACAGAGAAAGGCGCACCGCTGCTGTTTGCGGTGTATCTCACCGAAAATGCGGCCACCGATGCCCGGCGTGATGCGGTGCATGCAGAAGTGGGCCGCCTGATCGGTCAGCTCATGACGTAAAAAGTTGCTGCTGTTCAGTTGGCAAAGCTGAACGAAACTGCACCGATCCCCTCCAGCGCACCCTCGATCTGCCGCCCTGCGCGTGCAAGCTGCAGCCCGGTGCAGGAGCCGGTCGTGATGACCTGCCCCTGGCACCAGGGCTGGCCACGGCGCGCGCAATGCAGTGCCAGCCAGCCCAGCATGGGCCACAGGTCAGCCGGGTTGCCGCCGGTGGTGCGGGTGATTTCCTGGCCATCGATGTGCAGACTGGCCGCGATCTGGCGCAACGAGAGCGTAGCCGGTAGCGGCTGGGCGGCACCGATGATCAGGGCGCCGTGGCTTTGCAGGTCGGCCATGCCGGCCCAGGGATTGGTACAGGGCGGATGACCGAGGCGCGTCTCCACCACTTCGATGGCCGGCAGGATGGCGTCAAAGACCGCGCGCAACTCGGCCTCATCCGGCACTTGATCGCCGGGATGGTAATCACGCCCGACCCGCAAGGCCAACTCCACTTCCAGACCGCGCATGCGCCATTGCGGCCCGCGCAATGGCGCCCCCGAGGCCAGTACGCCGGAGGCCGGCAGCGGCGCACAAGCTGGCAGGCTGCCATCCCCCTTGCTACCGACCTTCCAGCCCCCGATCGGCCCCAGGCGTTGCAGTTGAGCGTCCTGCACGGCGTAGGCGATCTCGGCATCGCCGACGGCCAGGCGACGCCAGTCCAGGGCCAGGCCACTGTGGCGGGCGTCGAGCAGGAGTTGGGTGGCGGCGTCGATATGCATGCGGGAATTCTCCGAAACAGGAAGGAAGGCAGCGCGCATTGTACTGGCTGCCAAGGCGCTGTCCAGCTTCCGGACTGCCCTGCCCGAGAGTGGCATCTCTGCGAACAGATCAATCAATATGGTGCTGCCTGCGCCCACGCCCCACCTATCTGCACTTGTCGTTGACGGCTTTGTAAATGATGACGGGCAGCCCGAGCAAGCCGCCGCCACTGGCGCAATCCGGAACAGCAGCTTGCTTGATGCTCTCGGCCAGGCGGTTACGTGCCCCTCCGGGGTTTACTTGCTCGCTGGCCATCTCCGCATTGTTCTTTTGCCGTGGCCGAGTGTCTCTGGAATAGTCCGGAAGGATCAATAGGGGCAGGCTGGAGGATGGGGATGAGTACGAGTCCTGCGTACCATCGAGCGCCTGCTTCGATGCATCGTGCTGCCATTCACCCTGCGTGGTCGCTGGCCGTCGTCGGGCAGCCCTCGCGGTCATCGGCGATAGCGAGGCAGGCCTCGCCGGGATCACTGTTTCTGGCGCTCGTCCTCCATGGCCTGCTGAGTTTTTCGTTGACGCTCTAAGCGCTGGAACGGCTGGGTTCGCGCTTTGCAGCGGCACCAGCATAGCGCTGATCGCCCCGGATGTTTGCCCAATACTGACCGCGCGACCGCGTGGCTCAGCGGCATGCGTCAGCCACCAAAGTAGCGCAAGATGGAGCAGGCTCACCAAAGCGAACAGCATCAGGTACTGTCCTTTCGATTTTTTCGGCTGACAGGTTGACATAGAAGAGTCGCGGGCAATGTCCGGCTCGCAGGGGTAGATGTCGATCACCGGGAAGTCCGGCCGCAATGGGGGCTCAAACCGGCCGCACCTGTTGATCTTTTCAAGAAACGCGTCATCAATCCAGGCGAGCAACTCTGGTTCGCTGAAGGCTCGTCTGCGCCTGATCTGCGCTTCAACAAGCACAACCAAACCGCAGGGCGAAACCTAGCAAAGTGAACTGGTGCGTCAAAGAAGAACACTCACTTTTCGATGTCTTCATCAAAAATCTTTGAGGAAAGGGTTTCCTTTGAGGTAATGGTTGGCGTGCAACTGCTATCAACGGCATATTTGCGGCCCGAAGCTCGACGACGACAACCCTGGCGCAAGAAGAAAACATCACCGTTGCAGCGCATTACCGAGCGCTTGCACACACAACAGAGACTAGGTAATGAATCACTCATCCATGTCCGGATATCCACTCCATAAAGCGGCCTTGGTCGGTCTGTGGGGCTTCGTGGCCGCACTGGCCGGGGGCTGCGCCTCAATGCATGGCGACAGGACATCCCCGCAGGTCCCATCGCCGCAGGCAGCGCTGCAGCAAACCGCAAGCCGATACGGCGTGTGTGCCACGGCAGCGATCATCAGACACCGCCAACTCCATTCGGTCGACGTGGCACCAGGCTGCACATACACTTCGCTCCTGACTCAGGACAGCATTTTTGAAGCGGCCTCCTTGAGCAAACCCGTGTTCGCCTATGCCGTGCTCAAGCTCGTGCAGACGGGGAAGATGGATCTGGACGCCCCAGTGCTGCAGTACCTTCCAGAGGGATACCTGCACCAGGCTCAACCCTACAGAGAAACGTCCAAGACCGAACGGGTGACCGATCCTCGCCTCCAGGACATCACAGTGCGCATGGCCTTGAACCACACCAGCGGTCTGCCCAATTGGGCGGATGGAGCGCTGATCTTCGAGCAGCCGCCAGGTGAGAAGTGGCAATACTCCGGTGAGGGCTATGTTCTGCTTCAGCGTGCAGTCGAGGCGGTGACTGGTGAAAATCTCAACACATTCATGCACCGCCAGGTCTTCCAGCCATTGGGAATGAAGAACAGCGCCTTCGTGCGCGAATCGAGACTGGAAGCCCAGATCATCGCTGGCGCAACCAACGACGGGGTGGTTGTGCGCCCCTTCCCGTTCAAGACCCCCGTGGCCGCTTTCAGCCTTTATACGAGCGCAGGAGACTACGGGCTATTTCTCGCCACCCTCCTCAACGATGAACGCACTCTCAAGCAGATCACCGACTCACCCGTACCGGTCAATCCGAAGCTGAACCTGAACTGGGGCCTGGGCTGGGGGCTGCAACGCCAAGCGGACGACACCGTGATCTGGCATTGGGGCAACAATCCAGGCTACCGCGCGTTCGCGATGGCATCGAGCATGCGGGGAGATGGCTTCGTGATATTCACTAACAGCGATGCTGGGCTAGCCCTGGCAAAACCCTTCGCCGACGCGGTCCTGCCGCAACACCCTCACAAGCTCTTTCGCTTTCATCTGCTGCGTGAAGGACTGAGCAGTCTCCTGTGCGAAACATTCGACTTCTGCGTGTGACAACCAGCAAGCGCGGCGGTGAACTCGCCGCCACCAGCGCACTCCGACCTGAATGCCGATAATGGCAGGCAGCGCTTGACTTAGAGCGCACTCCAACTTCTAGACTGGCTGCCATGACGACTTCCCTGACCATTGCCCAAGCGGCCGACGCCACCGGCCTGTCGGTGCATACCCTGCGTTACTACGAACGCATCGGCCTGCTCGATCCGGTGGAACGGCGCGACAACCGCCATCGTCGCTACACCCAGGAAGACCTGAACTGGATCGATTTCCTGAAGAAGCTCAAGGCGACAGGTCTGCCGGTGCGCGCCATGCTGCGCTACGCCGAGCTGCGCCGCGAGGGCAATACCCTGGAAAGCGTCAGAGAACGCAAAGCCATGCTGCAGGCGCATACGCTTTGCGTCCAACACACCCTGGCCGAACTGCAGGAGAACCTGGCCGTCCTGCAGCGCAAGCTGGTCCTGTACGACGAACTGGAGCAAGACGCCCGTGCTGAACCTGCCCGCGCACTCCCCAGCAGCAAGGCCGAGGCTCCTCACCCCGAAAGGATGGCACCATGACCGAACCCCTCACCTCTCACCTGCAACCGGAATCCCACGTCGGCACCCGCCGCCTGGGCAGCAACGGCCCGCTGGTCTCGGCCATCGGCCTGGGCTGCATGGGCATGAGCGATTTCTATGCGCAGCGCGACGACGCCGAATCGCTGGCCACCATCGACCGCGCCCTGGAGCTGGGCATCAACCTGCTCGACACGGCCGACATGTACGGCCCCTACACCAATGAAGAACTGATCGGCCGCGCCCTCCAAGGCCGTCGCGACAAGTTCTTCATCGCCACCAAGTTCGGCATCCGGCGCGATCCGGCCAATCCCTCCGCGCGCGGCGTCGACGGCAGCCCGGCCTATATCAGGCAGGCGGTAGAAGGCAGCCTCAAGCGCCTGGGCATCGAGACCATCGATCTCTACTACCAGCACCGCATGGATCCGAACACCCCCATCGAGGCCACCATGGGCGTGCTGGCCGACTTGGTGCAGGCCGGCAAGATCCGCTACATCGGCTTGTCCGAAGCCTCGTCGGCCACGCTGGAGCGGGCGCACCGGGTGCATCCGGTGACGGCGCTGCAAAGCGAATATTCCTTGTGGACGCGCGATCCGGAAACCGAGGTGCTGGCCACCTGCCGCGCACTGGGCATCGGCTTCGTGGCCTACAGCCCGCTGGGACGGGGCTTCCTGACGGGCGCGCTGCAACGCTTCGAGGATCTGGCCGAGGATGATTTCCGCCGCACCAATCCGCGCTTCCAGGGCGAGAATTTCGCCCGCAACCTGCGGCTGGTGGAGCAAGTGAAGGAAATGGCAGCCCAGCATGGCTGTACGCCGAGCCAGCTGGCCCTGGCCTGGGTGATGGCCCAGGACCCGCACATCGTGCCGATCCCCGGCACCAAACGCCGACGCTATCTGGAAGAGAACGCGGGCGCGTTCTCGGTGAAGCTTTCTGCGCAGGACCTGATGGCGCTGGAGGCCGTCTTCCCGCGCGGGGCAGCCGCCGGGGAGCGCTATACCGAAGCCAGCATGAAGATGCTCAACCTCTGACCAGCGCCTTTCTCAAGGCAGGTCAGTCGTTGCTGCTGGCTGCCGGATGCTGGGCCAGCGGCACGAAGGTATTGGTCGCCGTATCGTGCGCCAGGATGGACCCGCTCTCGATGTCGTAGACCCAGCCATGCAGCCCCAGCCGGCCCTGTGCCAGCGCCACGGCCACCGAGGGATGGGTGCGGATGTTGTTCAGTTGCGCAATCACGTTCTCGCGCACCATGCCGTCGATGCGGTCCTTTTCGGTTTCGTGGTGGCGCGACTCGTTGATCATCCGGGCGGCATCGGTGTGATGCAGCCAGTTGCGCACGGCCGGCATGTGGTCCAGGCAGGCGCAGGTAGCCACGGCCGTCATGGCGCCGCAATCGGAGTGGCCGCAGATGACGATGTCCGACACCTTCAGCTGGGCCACCGCGTATTCCACCGTGGCGCTCACTCCGCCCGGCTCCGGACCGAAGGACGGCACGATATTGCCGGCATTGCGGATGACGAACAGGTCGCCCGGTTCGCGCTGGGTCACCAGCTCGGGCACCATGCGACTGTCGGAACAGGAAATGAACAGGGTGGTGGGCGTCTGGCCATTGGCCAGGCTCTTGAACAGTTCTTTGCGGGAAGGGAAGACATCCTGCTGGAAACGCAGGAAGCCATTGATGATGTCGCGCATGTAGGGAATAGCCTTGATTCTTGATGAAGATGGACGCCAGGCGTCCGCGTGAGGCGGATGATATCACCCGCCATCATGCGGGCCCGCACGGACCGTGATCAGCATGATAAGGGATCTGCTTTTCCGTTAAATTTCATCAAGAAATAGCGATTTTTCTACATCTTTTCCTCTTGCCTGCTGATAAAATTGCCGCCTCGAAACTTGCCCGCACGCAAGGTGCGACACTTTCGAGAGCATCAACATGAATCGAAGGGCAGTCGGGCTGCCCTTGTCGACATCAACAATTCGGGGAAAAGACTATGTTTAGCAGGTATGTCACGACCGTGGCGGCAGTTGCCATGGTGACGGCGCTGGGGGGGTGCGCCACGGAGAATTCACGCAGTCTGCCGGTGGCCCAGGTGGCCAGCGCGCAACAGGCCTACCAGGGAGCGCGCAGCCCGATCGCCGTCGGCAAGTTCGACAACCGTTCCAGCTATCTGCGCGGCATCTTCTCGGATGGCGTGGACCGTCTGGGCGGCCAGGCCAAGACCATCCTGATCACCCATCTACAGCAGAGCAACCGCTTCTCCGTGATGGACCGTGACAACATGGGCGAGCTGGCGCAGGAAGCCAAGCTGAACAAGCAGACGCAAACCCTCAAGGGCGCCAACTACGTGGTCACCGGTGACGTCACCGAATTTGGCCGCAAGGAAACCGGCGACCGCCAGCTGTTTGGCATCCTTGGCCGTGGCAAGTCGCAGGTGGCCTATGCCAAGGTCGCCCTGAACATCGTGGACGTGAACACCTCGCAGGTGGTGTACTCGGCGCAAGGCGCAGGCGAATACAGCCTGGACAACCGCGAGATCGTCGGTTTCGGCGGCACCGCCAGCTACGACTCCACGCTCAATGGCAAGGTGCTTGACCTGGCCATCCGCGAAGCGGTGCAGAACCTGGTGACCGGTATCGATTCCGGCGCATGGAAGCCCTGAGCCCCTCCCACGAACGCAAGAGACCGACCATGATGAACAAGAAACTCGCTGCCGGGTTCGCCCTCGGCCTGGCGCTGGCCCTCTCCGGCTGCGCCAATCACCAGCAGAAATCCCTCTATGGCTGGGGCAATTACCAGGACCAGCTGTACGAACACTTCAAGACCGAAGGCAACGGCAATGCCGCCGAAATCGCCGCGCTTGAAGAGAACCTGCAGAAGATGCGCGCCAACAACGACGCCGTGCCCCCCGGCTACCACGCCCACCTGGGCATGCTGTACGCCTCCATCGGCAAGGAAGACCAGCTGATCCAAGAGCTGCAGACCGAGAAGACGCTGTTCCCGGAATCGGCGCCTTACATGGACTTCCTGATGCGCAACTACAAGAAGGGATTGAGCAAATGATGCTGAACAAATTCAAGGCGCTTGGCGCCGTACTGCTAGCGCTGCTGGCTTCGGGTTGCGCCACCAAGCAAAAGCCGTATGACTATGCCGAGTTCAAGGCGGCGCGTCCGGCCTCGATCCTGGTATTGCCGCCGATGAACAGTTCTTCCGAAGTCATCGCCCCTTACGGCATGCTGGCGCAGGCCACCCAGCCGCTGGCCGAATCGGGCTACTACGTGATCCCGGTCTCGCTGGCCAGCGAGACCTTCAAGCAGAACGGCCTGGCCAACGCGGCCGACATTCACGAGGTGCCGGTCAAGAAGCTGCGTGAGATCTTCGGCGCCGACGCCGGGCTCTACATCAACATCACCGACTATGGCACCTCCTACAAGGTGGTGCAGAGCGATACGGTGGTGTCGGCTGACGCCAAACTGGTCGACCTGCGTTCCGGCAAGACCCTGTGGCAGGGTTCGGCCAGCGCCTCCAGCGCGGAAGGTCGTCAGAACCAGAACAATGGTCTGCTGGGTGTGCTGCTCTCGGCCGTGGTCAACCAGATCATCAGCACCACCACCGACGCCAGCTACAAGATGGCCAGCGTGACCAGCAACCGCCTGCTGCGTGCCGGTGGCAACAACGGCCTGCTGTATGGCCCGCGTTCGCCGCAATACCAGAAGGACTGAGCAGGACCCTGCTCGCACTGCTTGCGTCGCAAGCTCTGCTGAACAGCACAACGCCGCTGCGGATCCTCACCGCAGCGGCGTTTTTTTTACCTGCTCACAGGACGATCAAGACCCGGCCAACTGATATTTGCGGATCTTGTCGTAGAGCGTCTTCTTCGGAATGCCCAGCCGCTCGGCCGCCTGCGCCACGCTGCCCTCGCTGTCCTTGAGCGCGGCGGCAATCAGCCCGGCCTCGAACTGCTCCACCTGCTCCGGCAACGATAGCGCCGGCGATGGCAGTACACCAGCGGTAGCAATCTGCTCCACACCCAACACCCAGCGGTCGGCGAAATTGCGCAGCTCGCGCACATTGCCCGGCCAGTCGCGCTGCTGCCACTGCTGCATCTGCGCCGCAGTCCACGGCGGCACCTCGCGCCGGTAGCGCACCGCTGCGGCCTGGCAGAAATGCGCCAGCAGGAGCGGGATGTCGCTGCTGCGCTGGTTCAGCGCCGGCAGGTCGATGGAAACCACACCGATACGGTAATACAGGTCTTCGCGAAATTGCCCCTCGGCCGAAAGCTTGAGCAGATCGGCCTTGCTGGCCGCTACCACCCGGCAGTCGATGGCCACCGATTCATTCCCACCCAGCCGCTCCAGACGGCGTTCCTGCAGCACGCGCAACAGCTTGACCTGCAGGGCCAGCGGCATGCTTTCGATTTCATCCAGGAACAGCGTGCCGCCGTTGGCATATTCCAGCTTGCCGATGCGGCGCTTCTGGGCACCGGTAAAGGCCCCCGCTTCATGGCCGAAGATTTCGCTCTCGAACACCGACTCCGGCAAGGCCCCGCAGTTCAATGCCACGAACGGCCCCTTGCGGCCACTGGCGGCGTGCAGCTGGCGCGCCACCACTTCCTTGCCGCTGCCGGTCTGGCCATTGATGAGCACATCCACATCGGCCGGCCCCAGACTACGAATCAGCGTGCGCACCCGCTCGATGGCCGGTGACTGGCCCACCAGCGGCGGCAGTTCGGGATCATGTGCCCAGGCTTCGCGCAGGCGACGGTTCTCCAGCACCAGGCTGCGCTTCTCCTGGGCCCGCAGGGCGATCTCCAGCAGGCTGTCCGAGCCGAACGGTTTCTCCACGAAGTCATAGGCCCCGGCGCGCATCGCCTCGACCGCCATGCTGACATCGCCATGGCCGGTGACCACGATCACCGGCAAATCCGGATCGATGCGCATGACATGGGCCAGCACCTGCAAACCCGACCAGCCCGGCAGGCGCACGTCGGTCACCAGTACGCCGGGGAAATCCCGGGTCAGCAGCGGCAGGGCCTCTTCGGCACTGGCGCAGGCGGTCACCGTAAAACCTTCCAGCTCCAGGGCTTGGGCAGTGGCGCGGCGCACGGCCTGTTCATCTTCGATCAGCAAGGCGCTGGGGGCAGCGGCGGGGTTATCCATCAGATTCATTCTCCGTCTTCAACAGCGGCAGGCGCACCACGAATTCCGCGCCGCCCTGTTCATGATTATGTGCGCTCAACTGGCCATTCATGGCCTGGACGATGGACGAGGAAATCGCCAGCCCCAGTCCCAACCCCTTGCTCGACGACTTGGTCGTGAAGAAAGGCTCGAACAGGTGCGGCACTACCTCATCGGCGATGCCGGCACCGGAATCGCGGATGCGCAGCACCGCCTGCTGGCGCTCTGCGTCGACCTCCAGGATCACGCAGACGCACTTGCGGGGCGCTTCTTCCACCGCATCGAGCGCATTGCGCAAGAGATTGACGATGACCTGCTCGGTGCGCACGGCGTCGCCGGTCACGTGCACGGCCAGCGGCATGGCGATGTGCGTCTCGACCTCTTGCTTCTCGAAGTCGCTGGCCAGCAGCCGTACCGATGCCTCCACCGCGTGGCGCAAGTCGACCGCCGCCACGGCTTGCCCGCTCTTGCGTGCAAAACCCTTCAGTTGGCCGATGATCTTGCCCATGCTGGCACTGGCGTGGCTGATGTGTTCCAGGTTCTCGGCCACCTGCGCGGTCTGGCCACGTGCCAGAAACTTCACCGAGTTGTCGGCGAAGGCGCGGATGGCGGCCAGCGGCTGGTTCAGTTCATGCGTCATGCCGGCGGCCATCTGGCCCAGCATGGCCAGTTTGCCAGCCTGCACCAGTTCGTCCTGGGTGGTGCGCAACAGGCTCTCGGTCTGCTGCAGCTTGGCGTACTTGGCGGCGATGGCCTGGTTGGCCGCAGTCAGTTCCTGGGTGCGCTGCGCGATCTTCTGCTCCAGTTCCTCGGCGGCGCGGCGCAAGGCATTGCGCGAGGCCAGCCGTTCCTGCAGGCGACGCCGGTGCTGGTACCAGGCCAGCAGCGAGATGGCCAGCGCCACCATGAAGAGCGCGGCCGCCATCGCCGAGAGCATGGCCGAACGCTGCATGCGCGCCTGCGAGGGAAACAGCATCAGCTGCCACCCCAGCCGCCCCACCGGCCGCGACACATGCGTACCGAAGCCGCGCTGCAAAGCCAGCGGCAAGGTCGAGACCGGCGTGATGGGCAGGTCCGCATACTGATGGGTGCCTTCCAGCTCGCGCTGCACCGGCGCGCTCAGGGCTTGCAGACTGTGGTACTTCCATTCGGGCCGGTTGCTGAGGAACACCACGCCGCCGGCATCGGTGAGCGTGATCGGATCGCTGCTGCTGCGCCAGGTATGTTCGAACTCGGCCAGGTCGACCTTGACCACCATCACCCCGATGGGCAGGTCGCCCTCGGCCTGGTCCTGGCGGCGATAGATGGGCTGGGCGATGAAATAGCCCGGCTCGCTGGAGATGTTGCCGATGCCGTAGAAGCGCCCCGCCCTGCCCAGGATGGCTTCGCGGAAGTAAGGACGAAAACCGAAGTCGCGGCCGACGTAACTGAATTCTTCATCCCAGTTGCTGGAAGCCAGCGTCACCCCCTGGCGGTTGAGCATGAAGATATTGACCGCACGCGACTGCTGCTGGATGGTCTTGAACGCGCGATTGAGCCGATCCACCGACAGCGCATCCTCGGGATGCTGCAAGACCTGCCGCACATCCGACTGGAAGCCCAGGGCAAAGGGCAAAGCTTCATATTTCTGCAGGATCGATTCCAGGTCCAGCGCGGCGATCTGCAATTGCGCGGCGGCCTGGTTCTGCTGATCGCTCTCGGCCCGCCCGAGCGCGATGCGATAGGTCAGCCCGCAGACAAGCAAGGTGGCCGCCAGGAACAGGGTCAGGATCAGCAGGTTTCGTCGCGCGCGCATGAAGGATAGGGTCAAAAGCAGCGCGGCGCCCCGCAGGGCGCCGCGTTGGAGGCGTCATGATAACGCGCCGCGCGCCACCGCAGGCAGCCGCGCGCGGGCCAGGACCGATCAGGCCGGCTTGTGCAGCTTGCCGGCAGCGGCATCGGCCTCGCCGTGCTCATCGTCCGGGTTCATGGCGACATCGCCCTTGAGGTGGCCGTCACGTTGCGGATCCGGCATGCGCAGGCTGATGATCAGCGCCACCAGGCACAGTGCGCTCACGTACCAGTAGAAGGCCGATTCCACGCCCGCCGACTTCAGCGACAGCGCCACGAATTCAGCCGAACCGCCGAAGATGGCGTTACCGACCGCATACGACAGGCCCACGCCTAGGGCGCGCACTTCAGGCGGGAACATCTCGGCCTTGATCAGCCCGCTGATGGAGGTGTAGAAGCTGACGATGGTCAGGGCCAGGATGGCCAGCGCCATGGCCACGCCGGGGCTGGAGACGTCCTTGAGGAAATGCAGGATCGGGAAGGTGCCGACCATGCCGAAGAAGGCGAAGCACAGCATGGAGTTGCGGCGGCCGATCTTGTCGGAGATAGCACCGAAGATCGGTTGCAGGATCATGTAGACGAACAGCGCGCCGGTCATGACGCCATTGGCGACCTTGGGGTCCATGCCGGCGGTGTTGACCAGGTACTTCTGCATGTAGGTGGTGAAGGTATAGAACATCAGCGAGCCGCCAGCGGTGAAGCCCACCACGTTCAGGAAGGCGCGCTTGTGCTGCAGCAAGCCCTTGAGGGTACCGGCGTCCTTCTTCTTGCGGGCACCGGCCGAGGAGGTCTCGGCCAGCGAGCTGCGCAGGTACATCGCCACCAGGGCACCGACCGCGCCCAGCACGAAGGGAATGCGCCAGCCCCAGGCCATCAGCTCGGCCTTGGTCAGCCACTGCTGCATGGCGAACAGCACCAGCACTGCCAGCAACTGGCCGCCGATCAGGGTCACGTACTGGAAGGAGGCGAAGAAGCCGCGGCGGCCATTGGGCGCCACTTCGCTCATGTAGGTGGCCGAGGTGCCGTATTCACCGCCCACCGACAGGCCCTGGAACAGGCGCGCCAGCAACAGCAGCGCCGGTGCCCAGGCACCGATGGTGGCGTAGGTCGGCAGCACGGCCACGGCCAGCGAGCCGCCGCACATCATCAGGACCGAGATCAGCATGGAGGTCTTGCGGCCGTGCTTGTCGGCGATGCGGCCGAACAGCCAGCCGCCGATGGGACGCATCAGGAAACCGGCGGCAAACACGCCCGCCGTGTTCAGCAACTGGCTGGTGGCGTCACCCTTGGGAAAGAAGGCCGGCGCGAAGTAGATCGCACAGAAGGAATAGACATAGAAGTCGAACCATTCCACCAGGTTGCCGGAGGAGGCGCCGAGGATGGCGAAGATGCGCTTGCGGTATTCGGCGGCGCTCAAGGGCGTGCTGGCGGTGCTGGGCGCGCTGCTTTGCGGGGTGACACTCATGGAGATCTCCTGTTATGGCCACAGGCCTGTCGGATGGACGCGACGTGCGGCGGGTCATCTTGCTTTGATAGAACCGGAACAAGGCATAACGCAGAGGCCAGCGGGACCAGGCGCGTGAAGACGATGCATGAGCGCATCAGGTGTCTGTCTCCGTGTTTGCTTTTTTGTTTTGATATTCATATTGCAGGCTTCGTGCCAGCACGAAAAGCTGGGCAAGGCGATCGCAAGCCATTGATTACAATAGGTTTTATTAAAATCCATCAAAAAGAACCCGCCAAGCCGGTGCGGATTCCCGGAATGCTGCTGCGCGGCATGTCCGGGAATCCAGCCAGGCGCGCAATGAAAAACGGCGCATGTCTTTCAACATGCGCCGTTTTCAAGGTATTGCGGTCTTTACGATCTTGCGATCCGACCGAGGCTGCGATCAGCGTTCGGACAAGGCATCCATGACGCACAAGGCCGTCATGTTGATGATGCGGCGCACGGTCGCCGACGGCGTCAGGATATGTACCGGCTTGGCGCAACCCAGCAGGATCGGGCCAATCGCCACACCATTGCCCGATGCGGTCTTGAGCAGGTTGTAGGCGATGTTGGCGGCGTCGATGTTGGGCATGACCAGCAGGTTGGCATCGCCCTTCAGCGGCGAATCCGGGATCACTGCATTCAAGAGCTTGGAATCGAGCGCGGTATCGCCGTGCATTTCGCCATCGACTTCCAGGTCCGGCGCGATCTCGCGCAGGATCGCCAGGGCGTCGCGCATCTTGCGGGCCGATTCGCTGTTGCTGGAACCGAAGTTCGAATGCGACAGCAGTGCAGCACGCGGATGCAGGCCGAAACGGCGCATTTCCTCGGCGGCCAGCATGGTGATCTCGGCCAGCTCGCGGGCGTTGGGGTTTTCGTTGACGTGGGTGTCCACCATCACCAGCTGGCGATTGGGCAGGATGACCGCATTCATCGCCGCATAAACGTTCACGCCTTCGCGCTTGCCCAGCACCTGGTCGATGTAGTGCAGGTGCAGCTGGGTGGTGCCGTAGGTGCCGCAGATCATGCCATCGGCATCGCCCTTGTGGATGGCCATGGAGCCGATCAGGGTGTGGCGGCGGCGCATTTCCAGCTTGGCGTACTGCTCGGTGACGCCCTTGCGGCGCGACATCTCCAGGAAGCTCTGCCAGTAATCGCGGTAGCGGTTGTCGAAGTTGGGGTTGATGACTTCGAAGTCGGTCCCCGGGCGCAGGCGCAGGCCGAACTTCTTGATGCGCTGTTCCAGCACTTCCGGACGGCCCACCAGGATCGGCTTGGCCAGGTTTTCATCGACGATCACCTGCACCGCACGCAGCACGCGCTCTTCTTCGCCTTCGGCGTAGACGATGCGCTTCTTGGCCTCGGCAGCCTTCTTCGCGACCTGGAAGATCGGGCGCATGAAGGTACCGCTGTGGTAGACGAACTGTTCCAGCTTCTCGATGTAGGCATCCATGTCCTGGATCGGACGGGCCGCCACGCCGGAGCTTTCGGCAGCACGCGCCACGGCCGGCGCGATCTTGATCATCAGGCGCGGGTCGAAGGGCTTGGGAATGATGTATTCCGGGCCGAAGGACAGGTTGGCGATGCCATAGGTCGAGGCCACGATATCGGACTGCTCGGCCTGGGCCAGCTCGGCGATGGCGTGGACGGTGGCGATCTCCATCTCGCGGGTGATGGTGGTGGCACCCGAATCGAGCGCACCGCGGAAGATGTAGGGGAAGCACAGCACGTTGTTGACCTGGTTCGGATAATCCGAACGGCCGGTGGCGATGATGGCGTCGTCACGCACGGCCATCACTTCTTCCGGCAGGATTTCCGGGGTCGGATTGGCCAGCGCCAGCACCAGCGGACGGGCCGCCATCTGCTTGACCATCTCAGGCTTCAACACGCCGGCGGCGGACAGGCCCAGGAAGATGTCAGCATCCGGGATCACTTCGGCCAGGGTGCGGGCGTCGGTTTCGCGGGCGAAACGTTCCTTGTCCGGGTCCATCAGTTCCTTGCGGCCCTTGTAGACCACGCCGGCCAGGTCGGTGACGAAGATGTTTTCGATCGGGAAGCCGAGGTCGACGATCAGGTCCAGGCAGGCCAGCGCAGCCGCGCCCGCGCCGGAGACCACCAGCTTGACGTTCTTGATGTCCTTGTTGACGACCTTCAGGCCGTTCAGGATGGCCGCGCCAACGATGATGGCGGTACCGTGCTGGTCATCGTGGAAGACCGGGATCTTCATCTTCTCGCGCAGCTTGCGCTCGATGTAGAAGCATTCCGGGGCCTTGATGTCTTCCAGGTTGATGCCGCCGAAGGTCGGCTCCAGGGCCGCGATGACGTCGATCAGCTTGTCCGGGTCGGTTTCGTTGATTTCGATGTCGAAGACGTCGATGCCGGCGAACTTCTTGAAGAGCACGCCCTTGCCTTCCATGACCGGCTTGGAAGCCAGCGCACCGATGTTGCCCAGGCCCAGCACGGCGGTACCGTTGGTGATCACAGCCACCAGGTTGCCACGGGCGGTGTAGCGGAAGGCATTGAGCGGGTCGGCGACGATTTCTTCACAGGCCGCAGCCACGCCTGGAGAATACGCGAGGGAGAGATCACGCTGGTTGGTCAGGAGCTTCGTGGGCGTGACCGCGATCTTGCCCGGGGTCGGAAACTCGTGGTAATCCAGCGCTGCCTGACGAAGTTGCTGACGCACTTCTTCTTTCTTACTGATCATCGAATCCATACTCTGTATTCTCTAGTTGACTTGCGAAGGGGGTCGATTCTAGCAGAGGTCGGCCCTCAATCATAGGCCGCCGGGCTCATGCTGCTCCGCGCAAAGCCTTTTCCGGACTGGCTTTGCGGCCTGTCACCCCAAACCCGTGATGACCGCGAACATGGCCTTTCCGGAGCCAGATGACGACCAGTTGTCGCCTGATGTGCGCAGTTGCGCGCAGCTTGATTTCCCGTACGAGAGGCTGACACTGCCCTTGACTATCCGGTATTGGGGAAAACCCCTATCCCTTCCACATCCCCTCTCGCGCCCTGCCGAGAAGCCGCATCCAGGCAATTTGCGCTGCATCGCAACATGCGTCGTCGCCGGGATATTGTGCGCCTGAAGCCGTGACGGATTGGTTACAATCGCGCCATGCTTTCCGAATTCGAACTCATCGCGCGCTATTTCAGCCGCCCACCCGCCCCCGACAGCCGCACGGCCCTGGGCGTGGGGGACGACTGTGCGCTGATGACACCGGCCCCGGGCATGCAGCTGGCCATTTCCAGCGACATGCTGGTGGCGGGCCGCCACTTCTTCCCTGATGCCGATCCCCTGCTGCTGGGCCACAAGTGCCTGGCCGTCAATCTCTCCGACCTGGCCGCCATGGGCGCACAGCCGATTGCCTTCACGCTGGCCCTGGCCTTGCCGGAAGCCCGCGCCGACTGGCTGGCACCGTTCTCGCAGGGCATGCTGGCACTGGCCGATGTCCACGGCTGCGAGCTGATCGGCGGCGACACCACCAAGGGGCCGCTGACCATCAGCATCACGGTCTTCGGCGAAGTGCCGCCGTTACAGGCGCTGCGCCGCGATGCTGCCCGTGCGGGCGATGACATCTGGGTCTCCGGCACGCTGGGCGATGCCCGCCTGGCGCTGGCCGGCTACCGCCAGGAATTCGACATCAACAGCGAAGCACTGCAGCTGGCTGCCCCGCGCATGCATGCGCCTACCCCGCGCGTGGCGCTGGGACTGGCCCTGCGCGGCATTGCCCATGCCGCCATCGACATCTCCGATGGCCTGGCGGGCGACCTCGGCCACATCCTCGATCGTTCCCATGTAGGGGCTACGCTGGACGTGGATGCCCTGCCGCCCGGCCCGGCCTTGCAGCAGCGCGACCTGCACCTGCGCCGCCGCTTTACCTTGTCCGGTGGCGACGATTACGAACTTTGCTTCACTGCCCCGGCGCGCCAGCGCGAGGCGGTCCTGAAGGCGGCCCAGTCCGCCGGCACCGCCGTCACCCGCATCGGCCAGATCGATGCGCAGGCCGGTCTGCGGCTGCTGGATGCCGCCGGTGAGCCGTTGCAAGATACGCCGGATTCCTTCGATCATTTCCGTTCATGAACCAAGCTTCTTCGCCCTTCCCGCCGCCGCCTTCGGCCTCTCCCCGCAAACGCAAGCCGACCCCGCACTTCATGCTGGCGCATCCGGCGCACTGGATCGCCCAGGGCTTCGGCAGCGGCCTCTCGCCCATCATGCCGGGCACGGCCGGAACGCTCTTCGCATGGCTGTCCTACGTGGTGCTGTCGACACGCTGGCCGCACGTCTTCACGGCGGCCAACTGGCTGGTGATCATTGCAGCCGGGTTCATCATCGGCATCTGGGCCTGCCATCGCACCGGGCAGGCGCTCAATTCGCCCGATGACGGCAGCATGGTGTGGGATGAGATCATCGCCTTCTGGCTGGTGCTGGTGCTGGTGATGCCGGCCAGCCTGAAGACGCAGTTCGCGGCTTTTGTGGTGTTCCGCTTCTTCGACATGGTCAAGCCACCCCCGATCGCCTGGTTCGACCGCCGCTTCAAGGGCGGTTTCGGCGTGATGTGGGATGACATCGTGGCGGCCTTCTATACGCTGCTGGTGTTTGCATTCTGGCGCACTTATTGGTAACGGGAAGTGAACAATCGGACCTTGTCCGATACAACATTTCCTGACATGGGAGTATGCTAGTTCACGCACTTCGTTGATCAACCGACCGCAGCGCGCCCGCCACCCCGCGCAGACTGCGGCACAGCCGAGGATGACACTCATGGACAGCACCCTGGACCTGGCCACCCGCGTAGGCCACACCCTCAAAGCCAAAGGCCTGCTCCTGGCCACTGCAGAATCCTGTACCGGTGGCGGCATCGCCCACGCCATCACTGAAATCGCCGGATCTTCGGAATGGTTCGATTGCGGTTTTGTTACCTATTCGAACGCCTCCAAGAACGAATTGCTGGATATTTCCGAAGCCCTGATCGCCCAGCATGGCGCAGTCAGCGAGGAAATCGCCGGCGCCATGGCCGAAGGGGCGGTCGCCAACAGCAGCTCGGACGTGGCCGTCTCCACCACCGGCATTGCCGGCCCCGGCGGTGCGGTACCGGGCAAGCCGGTCGGCACCGTCTGCTTCGGCTGGCGCGTGGGCGACAAGACCTATACTGAACGCCTGGTCTTCAAGGGCGACCGCCAGCAGGTGCGGGCCCAGACCGTGGAACATTCGCTCAAGGGCTTGCTGAAGCTTCTGGCAGATTGAAGCGGCGAACATGAAGAAAAAGGCGGCGCTCCCATGGAGTCGCCGCCTTTTTCTTCATCTCTGCTTGCGCGGTTCAGCGGAAGCGGTTGATCTCGTCACGCGTCTGGATGGCCACCCGGCGCGCCGCAGCGGCGAAATCTTCGCCGGCTTCCGGCTTGGCGTAGAGGATGGCACGTGAAGAATTGATCATCATGCCCGTACCCGAGGCCGTCTTGCCGGAGGTGACCGTCGCTTGCACGTCGCCCCCCTGGGCACCCACGCCCGGCACCAGCAGCGGCATGTCGCCGATGATGGCGCGCACCTGCGCCAGTTCGTGCGGGAAGGTGGCACCGACCACCAGGCCGCACTGGCCGTTGGTATTCCACTTCTCGGCCACCAGGCGCGCCACGTGCTGGTACAGCGGCTTGCCATCGACTTCCAGGAATTGCAGGTCGGAACCACCGGCGTTGGAGGTGCGGCACAGCACGATCACGCCGCGATCCTTCCATTCCAGATAGGGCGAGACCGAGTCCCAGCCCATGTAGGGGCTGACCGTGACGACGTCGGCGTCATAGCGCTCGAAGGCTTCGCGGGCATACTGCTCGGCGGTGGCGCCAATGTCGCCGCGCTTGGCATCGAGCACCAGCGGGATCTCGGGGTAAGTCGTGCGCAGGTAGGCGCAGATGCGCTCCAGTTGCTCTTCCGCGCCGAGGGCAGCGAAATAGGCGATCTGCGGCTTGAAGGCACAGGCGGCTTCGGCGGTGGCATCGATGATGGCGCGGCAGAATTCGAAGATCGCGTCCGGCTTGCCCTGCAGCTCGGCGGGGAATTTCTTGAGGTCGGGGTCCAGGCCGACGCACAGCAGGGAATTGCGCGAAGTCCACGCAGCGTTGAGTTTCTCGATGAATGTCACGGTGATGCCTTTAACTGAAAGATGCGCTATTGTAGCGCGCCGGCCTGTCCAGACCTCGATTTTTGACTGATGTTCAGGGTTTTTCACGGAACATCGGGCACTTCAGCAGGTTTGTATGGTCTCATGCGCTCCCTTTGCTTCACTTTTGCTACGAGGAAAACAACATGAAAAAACTCTTCGCCTGGCTGGCCATTGCCATGACGGCTCTCACCCTCTCCGGCTGCGGCTACAACGAATTCCAGGCCAAGGATGAAGCCACCAAGGCGGCCTGGGGCGAAGTGGTCAACCAGTACCAGCGCCGCGCCGACCTGATCCCGAACCTGGTCAACACCGTCAAGGGCTATGCCTCGCACGAGAAGGACACCCTGGAAGCCGTCACCCGCGCCCGCGCTGCGGCCACCAGCTTCCAGATCACCCCGGAAGTGCTCAACGACCCCAAGGCCTTCGCCAAATTCCAGGAAGTGCAGGGGCAATTGTCTTCGGCGCTGTCGCGCCTGATGGCGGTCTCCGAGAACTACCCGCAGTTGAAGGCCGACACCAGCTTCCGCGACCTGCAATCCCAGCTGGAAGGCACCGAAAACCGCATCACCGTAGCCCGCCAGCGCTATATTGCCGCTGTGAAGGATTACAACATCCTGGCGCGCAGCTTCCCCACCAACATCACGGCCAAGCTGTTCAGCTATGAAGTCAAACCCTCGTTCACGGTAGAAAACGAAAAAGCCATCTCGACCGCGCCCGCGGTCAACTTCGGCAAGTAAGCGCGGGAGCCCCGATTGGCCATGCGCAAGCTGCTCCTGACCTGCTGGCTGCTGGCGTGGATCGCGCTGGCCGCACCGGCCCGTGCCGATGACGGCCTGGTGCCGGTGCCGCCGCTGTCGGCCCACGTGATCGACCAGGTCCACCTGCTGCAGCCGCAGCAGCGCCAGGCCCTTGAAGGCGTGCTGGCCGAGATCGAACAGCGCACCGGCAGCCAGATCGGCGTGCTGCTGATGTCCTCCACCGCCCCCGAAGCCATCGAGCAATACAGCATCCGCGTGGCCGAGGCCTGGAAGCTGGGCCGCAAGGGCGTGGATGACGGCGTGATCCTGATCGTCGCCAAGGACAATCCCAAGTCCCTGCGCCGCCTGCGCATCGAAGCAGGGCGTGGGGTACAGGGCAGCCTCACGGATGCGCAATCCAAGCGCATCCTGGAAGACGTGATCGCCCCGCATTTCCGCCAGAACGATTTCTATGGCGGCCTGGCGGCAGGCGTGACGGCCATCACCACTTTGCTGGAACAGGAAAAGCTGCCACCGGCCAAGCGTTCGTCCAGTGCGGTACAGACTGACGATGGCGGTGGATGGATCACGCTGATGGTGATCGGGCTGTTTCTGGTGGTGTTCTTCACGGTCTTGCTGAAGTCGCGCCGCAGCAGCCGCAACGTCCTCAACAGCAATGACTGGGGACGCGGCGGCAGCACGACCGCCGGCGTCATCATCGGCAGCCTGGTCGACGAGGCCTTGCGCCAGGCCAGTTCCGGACGGGGCGGTTCGCGTTCGGGTGGCGGCGGCTTCGGTGGTGGATTTGGCGGATCATCCGGTGGCGGCTTCTCCGGCGGTGGCGGCACATTCGATGGCGGCGGTGCCTCGGGAGACTGGTGACATGGCGCACAACAATGCATCTCCTTCCCTGTTTGCGCGCCTGCTGCGCCACTTGCGCATGACGCGTGCGGCGGCACGGCGCATCTTCCCCTCTTCCACCCTCAAGGCGATCCAGGCCAGCATCGGCGAAGGCGAGCGGCAGCATCGCGCGCAAGTGCGCGTGATCGTCGAAGCCGCGCTCACGCTGGGCGCAGTGCGGCGCGGCGAAAGCGCGCGGCAGCGCGCGCATGAGCTGTTTTCGCATTACCGCATCTGGGATACCGAAGAAAACTGCGGCGTGCTGGTCTATCTCAACCTGGCCGACCGCAAGGTCGAGATCGTGGCTGATCGCGGCATCAACGCCCGCGTCACGCGGGAGCAATGGCAGCAGGTGTGCAAGCAGATGACTGCCGGATATGCCGCCGGCCAATACGAGGCCAGCACACTGCAGGCACTCGCCAGCCTGCACGCCATCCTGGCGAAGGTCTTGCCGCGCGACCCTGGGGGCCGCGACGAGCTGCACAACGAACTCTCGGACAAACCCTTGCTACTTTGATGCCATGAAAATACTGTTCTGGCTGGTGGCGCTTGCCGCACTGTTGCTGCTCCTGCGCATGATCATGCGCCGCGTGATGCCCCGGCCGCAGCCGCCCGTGCATTATCGCGCTCCCTCCTATTACAGCAAGACACGCTATAGCTCACCGGGTGTTCCTGCAAGCAACGGCGCTGGCTGGGCCGGCGACGTCAGCAGCTCCGGCAGTGGCTCTGACGGAGCAAGCGGGGGCGACTGCGGCGGCGGGGATGGCGGCGGAGGGGGTGATGGCGGAGGCGGCGGCTGCGATTGAAGCCGCCCGTTCTTCATCTCAACCGTTTTCGTAGACCCACTGCAACAAGGCATCCTGCGCCTGCTGCCCATTCGGCGCGGCAGCGTGATTGATCAGGAACACCACCACATAGGTCTTGCCCGAGGCGGCCTGCACATAGCCCGCAATCGAACGCACGTCATTGAGCGTGCCAGTCTTGATGTGCGCCTGCCCCGCCACGCTCTGCGTCTTCAGGCGACGGCGCATGGTACCGTCGTAACCGACCAGCGGCAGCGAGGACACGAACTCCGGCATCAACGGCGAACGATAGGCCTGCACCAGCACGCTGGCCAGCAGCGCCGGCGTGACGCGCTCCACGCGCGAAAGACCGGCACCGTTCTCGATGGCCAGGCCATTGGTATCGATGCCCTTGTCATTGAGCCAGCCGCGCACCGCGCGCGCGGCATTGACGGTGTCTCCGGGCTGGCCGGTCATCTCCGCCCCCAGCGTTAGCAGCACCTGGCGCGCCATCACGTTGTTGCTGTACTTGTTGATGTCGCGGATGACTTCCGGCAACGGCGGCGACTGCACTTCCACCATCAGCCGCGCCGAAGGCGTGACCTGACCGTTGACCACACTCCCGGCAAAACTGCCGCCGAGGTCGGCCCACATCTGTACAAAACTCGCGCCCACATACTGCACATTGTTCATGCGATACGGATGGACATACCAGACGCGCGGCCCGCAGTCGGCGCTGTAGCTGCCGGTGAAACTGACGGCGTTGGGGTCGTTGTTCATCTTCAGCTTGCCCTGCCAGTCGCCGCAGGGCTCCTGCGACAAGCGTGGCGGCGTGACGGTGATGCCGGCCATCGGTGGATCCATGCTCACGCTGACCACGCCACTGGCGGCATCCGGCTCAAAACGGAAAGCCTGGGTGCGGTAATTCATCAGCAGGGCATCGGGGCCGGCGTTGTATGGCTTTTGCGGATCGCCATCGAACTGCGAGGGGTCATAGCTGGACTCCGCAAAATACGTACGATCCAGCACCAGGTTGCCGCGAATGTCCTTGATGCCGCGTGCGCGCAGCTGGCGCAGGAACAGCCAGAAATTCTCCAGCACCAGCTTGGGATCGCCCCCGCCCTTGAGGATCAGGTCGCCATTGAGCACGCCCCCGGCAAGCGTGCCATCGATGTAGGCCTGGGTCTTCCAGGTGTAGGTCGGCCCGAGGATTTCGAGCGCGGCATCCGTGGTCACCAGCTTCATCACGGAGGCCGGATTGAATGGCTGCCCGGTATTGTTGGCCGCCAGCATGCGCTTGCCGTTGTCGGCATCGACCACCACGACGCCGGTATTCTGCTGCGGAATATGGGCCACGCGCAGCGCCCCCACCACCGACGGCGGCAGGCCCTGTGCATGGACGACGGGAGCGGCGCTGCTGGCCAGCAGCGCCAGCCACAATGAAGAAAGACCAAGCCGGGGAGACTTCACGAGACGGGGGAAGCGGAACATGATGAAGACGGAAATGAGGAGCAGGCATTATAAGGGGATGCATGGCCGGCCGTCGGTGCAGCAGGCGGGGATGACGACATCGGCGCGTCACCTTGCCATGCGACACTAGGGCCTGTTCTCATCCTGCTTGAAAGGCACGATGAAAGATGCGATGTGAACGGCCCGGCCTGACACTGACCAATGCCCGGCGGAAACGGTTCCCCCGTGTGCGCAAGATCATGGTCAAGGCAAGCGCAGAGCGGGCTTGCGAACAGCCGCCAGATGGCGTTACGCTGCGTGACTGATAATCATCGCTTGCATGTGATCGTGCGTACCAGAAACTCCGGCGACCGCTGGCCCGGCTGACATCACCCGCGGACCAGACGAAAGAAAAACATGAACATGTCCTCCCCCTCCAATCCCGATTGCCCCACCCCGCGACCGCCCGCCGCACGCCTGCTGGCCTTGCTGCTGGACGTGCTCAATCCGCTTGCCCTGCTGCGCCAGCGTCCCGCGCGTTCCGGCGAGGCGAGCCAGGCGGCGCTAGCCGGCAAGGGCGTGCGCTTCGTGCAGCGCATCTACCGTCTGCGGGTGATTGGCCTTGGCGTGGGATTTTTCTGCGTCGCCGCCGGTTTCCTGCAGCACCCCGTGCCATGGCCGCTGTGGCTGTTGCTGGGCGTGCATGGCTACCTGTGGCCGCATCTGGCGCGCCAGTGGGCCCTCAGGTCGGTGATCCCGTATCGCGCCGAGCGGCGCAACCTGGTCATCGACGCCGCCTTTGGCGGCTTCTGGATTGCAGCATTGCACGGCAACCTGGTGCCCAGTGCGGTCATCATCTCGATGCTGTCGATGGACAATATTGCCGCCGGCGGACTGCGCCTGTTCATGCGCGGCCTGTATGCCAGCCTGGTGGCTGGCGTGCTGGGCTGGTGGCTGCTGGGCGCGCATTTCCAGCCGCAGTCGGACCTGACGACCATCCTCGCCTGCCTGCCGATGATGATGCTCTATCCCCTGGCGCTGGGGCAGTCGACCTATCTGATGTCGAAGAAGCTGGCCGATCGCTCACGCCAGTTCGAGATTGTCAGCCAGCTCGACGGGCTCACGCTGCTGTTCAATCGCCGCTACTGGGAGAGCCTGCTGCTGGGCGAATTCGAACGCCTGCACCGCCAGAGCTCCGCGCAGCACCAGACCTTCCTGCTGTTGCTGGACCTGGACCACTTCAAGAGCATCAACGACACCTGGGGCCACCTGATCGGCGACGAGGTGCTGCGCAACTTCGCGCGCCTGCTGCGGACCATGCTGCGCGAGCAGGACGCCATCGGACGTTACGGCGGTGAGGAATTCGGCGTGATCCTGCGCGACGTGTCGCCAGCCGATGCGCTGGCGCTGTCACAGCGGGTGATCGAAGCGGCGCGCACCAGAAATGATGAAAACAATTTATACGGTTGTACGGTCAGTGCCGGACTGGTGCCCTTCTCTGCGGACATGGACGCTCATTTCGTCTGGCTGCAACGCGCCGACCACGCCATGTACTGCGCCAAGGAAAGCGGGCGCGATCGCCTGGTGGCCTGGGATCCGGCGCTGGAACGCGCGCCGCGCATGCCCAATCAGCCGCCGCCTCCCTGCTGCGTATAGGCGTGCAGCGAAGAAGTCACGAAAGCGATGGACGCAAAAAAGGCCGATGTTTTCGGGGCCGCCACGAGACCACTGTGAAAACATCGACCTAGGGAAATCAAGGCGGGGCGATCGGCATGACGGAATGATAGGCGTACTTCCCTAAAAAAATGCCTGCGCCGATGCCCCGGCCACTGCCGCAACGAGCGGCAAAGCGGGCCGCAGAAAGCCCGCTAAATTAGCACTGGCAGTGCTTCCAGTACTAAAAGCGCGAGCAGTGCGCCGAAGACCGCGCCCACTGCTCTCAAACTGGTTCGGACCATCCGTGACGCCACCGGAACCTCGCCGCAGAGCAACAAACCCGCCAGCGCCATGGGAATGAAGAACATCAGATTGTTCATGATGAGGTTGGGCATGATGCGTCTCCTGGTCGAGTTTATTGGTTTGGCGCGGGGTTGCTGCGCGTACTCTGTTCGGGCTTGCCTCGTTTCGAGTATAGGCCGTACACCATGGAAGACAAGGCTCACCCGGCGAGAATCGGTGCTGCACAGCAGCGTCCAGAGCAGCGAAATACCGCTTCACCATCCTCGCTGTGAAGCAGAAAGCTTCCGCTCCATCTTGTTGCAGATGCACAAATTTTCGGCAACGCGGGCGAATTTGCCTTGACCCTGTTTTCCGGGCGGGCGTAGAATTCGCCCGTTCTCATTTTTTGGAGTCCCTCTCATGGGCACTTGTTCGGGTGACAGTTGTTGCCGGTTAATTCCGGGTTAAGCCTCAGCAAGGATTTCAGCAGGACTTCATCCTGTCGTCATCTTGCACCAGGCAGATGACGGCAATTCATGTCGGCAGCGCGCGGTCTTTCCAGGCCGGTTTTCAGCAGCGCCGCTGACAACGACATTCCCTCACAACGACAGATCGACGATCGACCGCCGCAGACACGGCGTCAGAACGCAGCTGCATCGCGACCGCATTGCCCGCTCCATCGAGCCGGCAGCCGGCTCGCCTGATGCCGCGCGCGTCATGACGCACCGCCTTCCGCATGGCCAGCCGCCATGCGGCTGCACGTCTGTTGCCGCCGTCAGGTGCCGATGACAGGTACTCCGCTCAACCAGGGGGAGGCTGCAATGCGACAGACACATTCATCATGAACACGCGAAGACCCAGCGCGCCGCGTCCGGCCGCCCGTCTTGGCGGGGGCCGTCCACGGCGCTGACCCCGATGCCGGCCTGCCCTGCTGCAGGCCGACGCGATGCAAACCGCTTCGTCCACGGGACGAGGCCCAACAAGAAAAGAAGCACGCCATGAATCTGAACCTGCTGAAAGAAACCTTTGTCAGCTTCATCCGCGCACGCGGTATGGACCGTCACTTCCGCCGCCTGGGCATGGACATGTTCCGCAGCGCCCCGGTCACCAAGGAAGTCCCGCAAACCTTGGCCGAGCAATTGAGCGAAGCCTCCCGCAGCGAAGCCCAGGCCCTGCTGCAGCGTTTGCAGTCGCGCCCCGACGGCCTGACCGAGTCGGAAGCCGATGCCATCCGTGAACACAGTGGCCCCAACGAAGTCGAGCACGAGAAGCCGCTGACCTGGTATGTCCACCTGTGGCACTGCTACAAGAACCCGTTCAACCTGCTGCTGACCCTGCTGGCTGCGGTCTCCTTCTACACCGAGGACATGAAGGCCGCCATCGTCATCGGCACCATGGTAGTGGTCTCGACCTTGCTGCGCTTCGTGCAGGAAGCACGTTCCAACACTGCCGCCGACAAGCTCAAGGCCATGGTCAGCAACACCGCGACCGTGATGCGCCACGACCAGGTCGAAGAGATCGCCGCCGAGGCGCAGCGTTACTTCGACGTCATGCTGCACCCCAAGGGCGCGCGCCGCGTCGAGGTACCGATCCACAAGCTGGTGCCGGGCGACATCGTGCTGCTCTCGGCCGGCGACATGATCCCGGCTGACCTGCGCCTGCTGGCCGCCAAGGACCTGTTCGTGAGCCAGGCCGCGATGACCGGCGAATCGCTGCCGGTAGAAAAATTCGTCACCCCCAGCAACCTCAATACCAGCAGCCCGCTGGAGCTGGACAACCTCTGCTTCATGGGCACCAATGTAGTCAGCGGCTCGGCCACGGGCGTGGTGCTGACCACCGGCAAGCGCACGTATTTTGGTGCGCTGGCTGAACGCGTCACCGCCACGGACCGCACGCCGACTGCCTTCCAGGCGGGCGTCAACAAGGTCAGCTGGCTGCTGATCCGCTTCATGCTGGTGATGACGCCGGTGGTGTTCTTCATCAACGGTTTCACCAAGGGCGACTGGGTGGAGGCCTTCCTGTTCGGCCTCTCCGTGGCCGTGGGCCTGACGCCGGAGATGCTGCCCATGATCGTGACCTCGACCCTGGCCAAGGGCGCGGTGGCGCTGTCGCGCAAGAAAGTGATCGTCAAGCGGCTCGATGCGATCCAGAACTTCGGTGCGATGGACGTGCTGTGCACCGACAAGACCGGCACGCTCACGCAGGACAAGATTTTCCTGGAACGTCATACCGACATTCACGGCGAGCCCGATGACGAAGTGCTGCAATACGCTTACCTGAACAGTTATTACCAGACCGGCCTGAAGAACCTGCTGGACGTGGCCGTGCTGGAGCACGCCGAGCTGCAACGTGAAATGTCCATCGCCTCGGCCTATCGCAAGGTCGACGAAATTCCTTTCGACTTCCAGCGCCGCCGCATGTCGGTGGTGGTGTCCGAGCGTGAGGATCACCACGAGCTGATCTGCAAGGGTGCGGTCGAGGAAATCGTCTCGGTGTGCTCGCGCGCCCGCGTCAATGGCGAAGTGGTACCGCTGACCCCGGCCTTGCTGGAAGAGATCCGCGCCACCACCGGCAGCCTCAACGCCGAGGGCCTGCGCGTGGTCGGCGTGGCCGCCAAGGACTTGCCGCCGACCAAGGAGGTCTACAGCCTGGCGGACGAATCGGATCTGGTGCTGATCGGTTACATCGCCTTCCTCGATCCGCCCAAGGAATCGACCGCCCCGGCGCTGGCCGCATTGCGTGCGCATGGCGTGAAGGTCAAGATCCTGACCGGCGACAACGAGCTGGTCACCGCCAAGATCTGCCGTGAGGTCGGGCTGGAGGTCAAGGGCATGCTGCTGGGTTCGTATGTCGAGAAGATGAGCGATGCGGAGCTGTCGCAGGCGGTGGAGACGGTGACGGTCTTCGCCAAGCTTTCGCCGGCGCACAAGGAACGCATCGTGCGCGTGCTGCATGATCGCGGACACGTGGTCGGTTTCATGGGCGACGGCATCAACGATGCCCCGGCCCTGCGTGCTGCCGACATCGGTATCTCGGTGGATACGGCGGTGGATATTGCCAAGGAAGCGGCGGATCTGATCCTGCTGGAGAAGAGCCTGATGGTGCTGGAAGAAGGCGTGCTGGAAGGCCGCAAGACCTTCGCCAACATGCTGAAATACATCAAGATGACGGCCAGCTCCAACTTCGGCAATGTCTTCTCGGTCCTGATTGCCAGTGCCTTCCTGCCTTTCCTGCCGATGCTGCCCTTGCATCTGCTGGTGCAGAACCTGCTGTATGACGTCTCGCAGATCTCGATTCCCTTCGACAACGTCGACAAGGAATTCCTGGAAAAGCCGCAGCGCTGGGATGCCGGTGACATCGGCCGCTTCATGGTCTTCTTCGGTCCGATCAGCTCGATCTTTGATATCACGACCTTTGCGCTGATGTGGTATATCTTCGGCGCCAGCACGCCGGAACATCAAACCCTGTTCCAGTCCGGCTGGTTCATTGAAGGGCTGCTGTCGCAGACGCTGATCGTGCACATGATCCGCACGCGCCGCATCCCCTTCTTCCAGAGCCGCGCCTCGTGGCCGCTGATGGGAATGACGCTGGTCATCATGGCCATCGGCATTGCGATCCCGATGACGCCGCTGGCGCATTACTTCAAGCTGGAGGCGCTGCCGCTGTCGTACTTCCCGTGGCTGGTGGCGATCCTGGTCGCCTATGCGGTGCTGATCCAGGGGATGAAGGGGTGGTATGCCCGGCGGTATGGGTGGCAGTGAGCTGTGGCCGGCCTGATGAAATGAAAATGCCTGCTCTTTGGAGCAGGCATTTTTTCTTCGCGAGAAATACAAAGTCTGCTTCTGTTCAGATGCAGTCCATGCCTTCCCCTTTTCATTCTGTTCTGAGCACTCTTAGTAAGTATCGACTTCCACCGGATGCAGAACTGAAGAAACCGCTTTACTGATTCAAGAAGGAGCACCTTCCCGGTTCCGCCATCTTGTTGAGATCATAGAGCTCAGCTGCGAAAGATCTTTTGCGGGTAACCCACATGTTTTTAGCAAATCGTTTGACCGTCACCTCCACGATGCCATTTGACTGATTCCATATTTCAGTTTTCTCGCAGACCTTTTTTAGGCCTCGACCATTGGAGGTAAACTCAAAGCTGTACAAGATCCCATCTGCGACCTTGTTATACGCAAGCAAGCGCCTTCTTTTTTTATCTATTTGGAACATCCCAAGATATTCTCCACCTGCAAGGCGAGTCAGAGCGGAATTCAGCGAATAGATCTTTCTTTTTTTATCGTAGGTATAGACGTCGTAAGATGCGTATCCGTAGCTACCGTTGTAACCATCCTGAACTGCAAAGTCGTCATGTCCATCGAAATCAAAATCTCCAATAACTATATTTCCATCTTCTTCCGTTGATAGAAAATTTTGATTTGAACTGGGGCCGGTATTGATGGCGATATCAAAATCATCAGACTCAATCTCTGATATCTTCTCGTGTGTATCGGCTCTGAACAAGGAAATTCTAGCTCGTCCCCGGCACGCGTGTTGAATTGCATCTAAATCTGACCCACTTTCTCAGGAAATTTGCATCCTAAGTTGACCCATGTTTAGACCACAATCCTGCTCATGTCAGCGAGCGGGA
>JGI24890J29729_1000381_pt1 | contig 29506 bp, 46 predicted proteins | sample FreactcultureFD7_FD_29729 | JGI IMG/M metagenome (IMG submission 29729)
GCCCGGCAATTGAATATGCAGATGGCACCAAAGTATGGTACCTGAACGGCAAAACTCACCGAGAAGATGGTCCGGCATTTGAAGATGCAAATGGCACCAAACACTGGTTCCTGAACGGCGAAAAAGTAGATCAACTCGTCCATTGGGTAACTACAAAAGAAAGACAGATGGCATAATAACGGTTGACATCGGCAACCTACCCTGCTACTATGAATAATAGACAGACAGACAGACAGACAGAAGGAAGTAGCAGATGGGTATCTACGTTTACACGCTTCGCAAGAACACTCTCAGAGCAACGGATATGGATATCGGTGCCCCGATTGAGATTGGGGTGACTGCTTACGCTTACAAGGAATCTTATCGTGGCGGCGGCGATTACAATCGCACTACTGCTCGTATGCATTCTATGGCTGAACAGGCACGGGATGCTAATCCAAATCTCGTGCTTGTGACTTTCGGTAATCCAAAAGATCATGATTTTGACCGCTACGGAAAAATGGAAGTCTATCGTGTTAAGCCCACAATGACTTCCTTCTACGACACCGAAGCTCCCGGTGAGCAAGTCGGTTATCTTTTCAAGAACGGTCGTAAGTTTGAATTTGAACGCAACGTCTAAGAGGGACAGACAGATGGGTCACAAAGTCTTGAGCATTTCACAAGAACTTCGCTCTAAGTATCAATCCCGCAAAGGACTTGAAGGTCCCTTCTTCTACCCAAATGGTCGGGTAGCTTATTACGACCCTATTGAGGGAGCATACTGGGATCCTAACACAGACTTCTACCTCTCTTACGAGGAAGCGGCTGATCTACAAAATTCAGTTTTTAACGCGATCAAAGGAAATTAAAATGGATAAGAAGAAGTTTCAGCCTAATGTAAATCAAGGGTATGTGGTAACGATTGAAGGTCGTATCGGTAGCTTGAATGTCAACAAGCCTGCTGGATACGCTGATGAAGTCAACCGGATGCAGAATGCACTTGAAGATGTTCTCTCTCGGTTGAACACCGATGAACTCGTGGATCTCCGTCTCTCTCAAAATAAGGAGATGTCTCCTGAGGAAGAGGTCCTCGCCAAAGCTCAAATGCGAAAGGAAATGGACGAAAATCGTGATCGTCCCAGCATCTAGACAGGCGAAGATGTCCTCTAATCAACCTAAACTAATTGAACATGCAAATGGCGCCAAAGAATGGTTGCTGAACGGCAAAACTCACCGAGAAGATGGCCCGGCAATTGAACATGCAAGTGGCTCCAAAGCATGGTATAGAAACGGCATCCTTCACCGAGAAGATGGACCGGCATTTGAATATGCAGATGGCACCAAACAATGGTATAGAAACGGCATCCCTCACCGAGAAGATGGCCCGGCAGTTGAAAATACAGATGGCACCAAACAATGGTATCTGAACGGCAAACGTCACCGAGAAGATGGCCCGGCAGTTGAACTCGCAGATGGCACCAAATATTGGTTCCTGAACGGCGCAGAAATAGATCAACTCGTCTATTGGGTAACTGCAAAAGAAAGACAGATGGCATAATAACGGTTGACATCGGTTACCCATTCTGCTATATTAAATCATAGACAGCAACACAGAGAGACCACATGACTACGATCAATGTCAAGTTCGGTGAATATCGCAATCAGCCTGTTTTAGATAGGCAGTTTACTCTAGTGAAGGGCTTTCAGACAGGCAAAAAGGGTAGCTATGTGACTGTAAAGAACGAAGGACATTTCCCCGTCGCTATTGACGAGATTAAGATCAAGGTGAATAACATTTCTGACATTGAATTTGTTGATGGAGAACCGGTGAACAAAGTTGTTACTCCAGTAAAGACCGCTGAGACTGATGTGCAGGCTATGGATCGCATTGCTACTCGCTTCAAGATCCTTGATGAGATGGCTGCTGCTTGCATCACTGGCGACATTCGTTCTTTGATCGTGTCAGGACCTCCGGGCGTGGGCAAGTCCTTCGGAGTAGAGGTCCAGCTTGAGAAGGCTGCTATGTTTGACAAGATCGCGGGTAATCGCCCTCGGTATACAGTGGTCAAGGGTGCGTTGTCCGCACTAGGTCTCTATGCACAGCTTTACAAGTATAGCGACAAGAAGAACATCCTCGTGTTTGATGACTGTGATAGCGTGTTCGGTGATGAACTTTCGCTGAATATCCTGAAGGCTGCTCTTGATAGCGGCAAGCGTCGGCGTATCTGCTGGAATTCGGATTCTCGTCTGCTGCGTGACGAAGGTATTCCGAACTCGTTTGATTTCAATGGTTCTGCTATCTTCATCACGAACTTGAAGTTTGAGAATGTTCGGTCTAAGAAGTTGCAAGATCACCTTGCTGCACTTGAGTCTCGCTCGCACTTCCTTGATCTGACCATTGACTCTGAGCGTGACAAGATGCTTCGCATCAAGCAAGTGCATCGTGATGCTGAAGGCGGTCTGTTTAAAGGTTATGGATTTGAAAACGGTGAAGCCGAAGCAGTATTTGAGTTTATGACTGATAATAATAAGAAGCTGCGTGAACTGTCTATCCGTACCGCAATCAAGGTCGATGATCTGATTAAGATTTCTCCTAAGAACTGGAAGGTCCTTGCTGAGACTACGATCTGTCGCCGGTAAATACATATGTTTAATTAAAGAGAAGAAAAAATGTGGAATAAGATCAACACTTATATGCCTTGGGAGTTCATTGAATTTATACTCTATCTGACTTTATTTAAGTTAGTTAGTGAGGTTTTTCATAATAAAGATATATCGCTTGTTAGCATGGTATCAGGTGCTGCACTCTATCTGGCGATCTGTAATCGTCACAAGGCCCCCTAGGTCAGCGAACAGTAATGTAATCACCCTTTCAAAAAAGGGGGCTTCGGTCCCCTTTTTTTACCTTTATTGTTGAAGCAGCCTGTTATTGTGTTATAATCAGATGATGAAATGTAAAGAGCACCTACTGCACTTTTTCCTTCAAGGAAAGCTTAGCCTCAGCCAATATGACTATAGGTTCATGACGAATCTTCAAATGATGATTCATAATTCAAACCGGGTGACCTCTAATCAAGCTGACCTGTTTGACAAGTTGATCAGCAAATATGCAAAACAGCTGGCTAAAGATGGATTGGACAAAGAAGAACTAAAGAACCTCTCTTGGAAGACCCTGTTGGTTCAAAGCACACCTGAATACACCGGTGCAAGCATCTCTCTGTCCGATGATGTCATCACTGTTAGGGTACCATTCAACAAGAACTTCATCTCATGCTTCCGTTCAGTAGACGATAATCCGTTTGTGTGGATCAGAGAAGATAAGGTCTATCGGGCACCGTTCAGCACTGCTGCACTCAAGATTCTATATAACTTCTTGCCGAATCATTTCAAGACGACCTACTGTGAGGTTTTGCAGGGCGTGATTCAAGACTTAAAGGAGCGTGAGGGTTTGATATGGGAACCTACATTCATTAAAGTCTGTGATAGTATTATTTTGGCTGCAGCCAATCCTGTCGTAGCAGGATTGATTGATGGCATTGATTTAGCATTGACTCCTAATAGGATGTATGCGTTATCTCATTATCAAATACCTGCACACCCTAATCTCTTTGATGGTGACAAAGAGTTAAAGTTTGCATATGAATTCATCACTGAGGTAGACATTGACGACATTGAGCAGGCGGCAAAATGGATGAAGTCATTGTATGCGGATTCTGTTATAGTCGGCGGAAGCCTCAATCTTAATACCCTGTATGCAGAGATAGAAAAAGCATTCAATGATCAGGGTATACGGGTTCTCCAAGGATATCGGTCTTTTAGTTCTATTGTGAATAGGCATGCCCCAAAAGACAAAGCTAACCGTGTCTTTTTGCTGCTCCTCCACACTAATATAAATACATCAATGTCGCTATACTCAAACGTTGACAAGATAGTCATTCTGAAAAACAGCCGCCCAGTAGAGGTAAAATGAGAGAAGCAAAGATAGAAATCAAAGATGAAGTCAATTGTAAGATCCATGGGCTAGAATTGGATACCCGTCGGGCTCTGATGAAGAAGTTTGAGTTTGAGAAACCAGGTGCTAGATATCTTCCCAGTGTTAAGCTCGGACGATGGAACGGCAAGATCAGCTATTTTTCTCTTGCTGGTAGTACCTATGTCAATCTTTTGGATGAGATCATTCCTTATCTATACGATCATGGATATGATATTGATCTAGATGATAAGCGAGAGGCCCGCCCTGAACTAAAGTTTGATGAGGTGAACGCAGATACTTTCTCTCACATCTGCTGGCCAAAAGGACATGAGCGTGAGGGTCAGCCCGTCGTGCTGCGTGACTATCAGATTGAGATAGTAAATAACTTTCTGCTAAACCCGCAATCACTACAAGAAGTAGCGACCGGAGCAGGCAAGACGCTCATGACTGCTGCACTGTCGTTGTGTGCTGAACCATATGGTCGTTCGCTAATCATCGTTCCTAATACTTCTCTGGTCGAACAGACAGAGGCAGATTACATCAATCTAGGATTGGACGTAGGTGTCTATTTCGGCCCTCGTAAGGAGTATGGCAAGACGCACACTATCTGCACATGGCAATCTCTCAACAATCTTCTCAAGGGTACCAAGGAAGATGACGGGGATCCTGAAATAGCAGCATCCTTTTTTGAAGGTGTTGGTTGCGTCATAGTTGACGAAGTTCATATGGCCAAAGCAGATGTGTTGAAGACGCTATTAACCGGAATCCTATCTAATGTTCCTATTCGTTGGGGACTGACTGGTACGATTCCTAAGGCAGAAATGGACCGGGTATCCCTTCTAGTGTCATTAGGACCAGTGACTGGCAAGCTATCTGCTAGCGAACTACAAGATCGTGGAGTGCTTGCTAACTGCCATGTTAACATCATACAGTTGAAAGACAATGTAGAGTTTACTAATTATCAGAGTGAGCTAAAGCATCTGCTTGAGGATGAAAAGAGATTAGACAAGTTAGGACAGGTGATCACTAAGATTGCAGAATCTGGTAATACCCTGATCCTAGTTGATCGCGTCAACGCTGGTAAAGAGTTGGTCAACCGACTTCCTGATGCTGTTTTTGTCAGTGGCGGCACAAAGTTGTCTGATCGTAAAGAAGAGTATGATGAAGTTGCGACAAGTGATAACAAGATAATCGTGGCCACTTATGGAGTTGCTGCCGTTGGTATTAACATTCCTCGTATCTTTAATCTGGTACTTATTGAACCCGGTAAAAGCTTTGTGCGTGTTATTCAAAGTATCGGTCGCGGCATTAGAAAAGCCGAAGACAAAGATGCAGTTATGATCTGGGACATGACTAGCACCTGCAAGTTTGCGAAGAGACATCTGACTCAACGCAAGGCCTTCTACCGCGAGGCTAACTATCCCTTTACTTTGGAGAAATTGGATTATTAATATGTTGACATTTTGTGACACTAGTGCTATTATAACAATATGAGAATACTCAATTTAGACACGAATGAAGCATATAATCTAGAGTATCTACCTGATGAGATAGATGATCTTAGGTTCGCTATTCTTGATAACTCTACACCCACAAATGTTGATTATCATTATATCCCTCTTATCTTCCTAGAGTCGTTTAACTCTCCTGCGTTGGTGCTTAGAATTGGAGACCGAAAGATTAAGATGCCGGTTGATTGGCAGATATTGATTGGTGAACAAGAACATGGTGACTTAGAGACGCTTCCGTTATCTAGTCTCAATGACAGGGGATTCAATGCTTTTCAATTCAATCCGCTGAGTTCATCTTCTCCTACATTTCTACCAGTAGAAATCCTAGATATCTATGCAGATGTCACTTGGTATGCCCCGAGACTTCGTAATGGGCAGTTTCTGTGTGTGCCAATTGATGAGGGGCCGAAGCCCAGATGCATCTATTTTGTCAAAGAAATCAGCCGTAACTGTGAAGTCGTAGATTATTCAATGGCATTCTGAACATGGTGATTTTCGCTTTAACAGTCTTTTTAACCGTCGTTTTTCTTTGGTGGTGGTCAATAACTGTAGGACTTGCGTTAAATCATGAGGTGCGATATACTATTTCCAACAAAAAGTATGAGAACTATTCATTCTTTCTATGTATCTGGTGGCCTATCATACTTATAAAATCCCTAGTAAAAGAGCTATATAGAAACCTAAATCAAGCAGTGAGGACATACATGATTAAAGAGTCAATGATCGTTGAGTTTCAGAATAACAACAAAGAACATGATATTATGGGCGTGGTTCGGACATTATTTCCGAACACAGAAATTCTTGTTACTTTAGAAAAGGTAAAGGGGAAAGACAGTGAAGTTTAGGATTGAAGTCAGTGGGTACGGCGGCGAGGTCGTCATCGGTCGCGTTAGTCAGGATGCTTATGCTTACCTTGAAGAGCATGAAATTGATTTGGATGAATATGCTTCTGACTGGGACAACGAGTGTGCAGTTCCCGTAGAGTCACAGCCTTTTCCTCCCGGTGAATGGCATGATTGCGATGACGTTGCTCATGAGTACGGGCCCGATACTGAAAATACCTTTGTGACGGTTACCGATTCAGATAACAATGTGTTGCTAGACAATGTAGATTATCCTAATCTGATCAGGATGGGAGCCAAAATTGATTGCGATAACGTGGACACAAAAGATATCCTAGAATCTGACGAAATATATTTCATGGGCCAGAGCCATGAAAAGGGTCTTTTCTACAGCTTTGAGGTAGAAACTGATGTCTTTGATGTGAGCAAGTTGACTGTCTCTACCACTGATGTTGATGGATGGGAACTCGTTACTAACATCAGTTATAACGGCGAAGACCTTGAGGACCTCGGGGATATGTCAACTGATAACAAAGGCTATGATTTTGGAATGTATCATGTAGGCGAGGATTGATGGGCAAGTATCCAGGGCTGCGACTCCCGAGAGACTTAAAGCCTATAAAGCATTCCTGGTTAGCGAGTCGCCCCGGGAGACATGTTATGCCGCACGTTATCGGTACCGGATATGGAGTAAGTCCAATGACGGCCCCACATGCATCTATCAAGGCACGACAACATGAAGTACAACTTACACGACTTAAAAAGGAAAAGAAGATGAATTGGCTTAAGAGAATTATTGCTAGCTGGATCAAAGACCTATATGAAGAAGACTATGAAAATGCTACGGTGCAATCAGTAGAGGCTACTAGTCCAAACGCTAAAACTAGTATCAGGTTCACGTTGTATCCTGCTTCTGGTGGATGGGTGATTGAACATTTTAAGCAAGATCGTTATAAGGATAGCGAAGGCCCCTCGCTCACTATTGTAAATCACGGAGAAGAGATTGGCAAAGCAGTTGAGCATATTATCTCTATAGAATCGTTGCGGTCATGAAGATTGAATTCAGCAAAGATGTCTTGCAAGACATGATGGCACAGTACGGCAAAGAATATGCTATTGAAAACCTAAACACTATATGTCGGATTATTATTGAAAAAAAATTAACAGAAATTGAACAAGAGTTAGCAGAAAAGAATGGCTAAAGAGAAACTATCAGCAGACGAAAAGTTTACAGGTCATGACTTTGATTTGTTTGAAGCCCTTACGGCTATAGACAAGAAGGACTATTCGTATTATGATAGGCTCTCTCCGGAACAGCAGAAGAAGTTTGTTCCGTTCATGATGCTGCATTGGATCAGTGCTGTTAAGGCCAGTAAGGATGTTCAGTCATATTATCTTCAAAGCACCGAGTACCATGCAAACAAATACCTGTTCAATGAGAATGTTCAGAACCACCCGAAATTGCAATGGTTAATGCTCTGTGCAGCGAGTCCGGGAATTGGTAAGCAATTCCATCAATGGATTCCGCATATCAGGGACCGCGTGAGTAAACTAAAAGAGAAACCCAAGCACAAAGAGATTAAGGAATACTTTAAGAAAATCTATGCTAAGTCAAGCGATGATGATCTTAATCTTCTTAGCGAAGCGTATGTTGAGAGCCATAGACGCAAGATGTATCTTGCTGAGAGATTTCCGGAGTTAAAGTATGATGAGATTGAGATTCTAGGTGGCATTATTACAGACAAAGACATTGAAGACTACGAAAAAGATTGCGGTAATTAATACCGGATTCAGTTGTGAATTCTGTAATAGGCAGTTTCAAAAAGAAACTACTATGATGAATCACCTATGCGAGCATAAGCGTAGGTGGCAGGATAAGGATATGCCAGGCAATCGCATAGGATTTCAATCTTGGCTTAGTTTCTATAAAAAAAATACGACGACTAAGAAGCCACGCACTTATATAGACTTCAGCAAAAGTGCATATTATATCGCGTTTGTCAAGTTCGGTCATTATTGCGTGAATATCAAATGCTTGAACGTCAATCAATACGCTGACTGGCTTCTGAAAAATCAAATCAAGATTGATAGCTGGTGCAGTGATGTGAACTACACTAAGTTTCTGATTGACTATCTAAAGGTTGAAGATCCACTAGACGCTATCGCCCGTAGTATTGAGAATACGATTGAACTAGCAAAAGAAGCAGGAATTGAGAGCAAAGACTGTCTGCGATATGCTAATCGTAATAGACTATGCTACATGATCACTTCTGGCAAAATCAGTCCATGGATGCTATTTCAGAGCGAGAGTGGAATCAATCTAATTGAAGATTTGGATGAATCTCAGCAAAAAATGATCATAGACTATATCAATCCTGAGCAGTGGGCTATTCGTTTCAAGCGAAATGGTAATGTGGTTGGACAGGTAAAAGAACTGCTAGCACAAGCAGGGTATTGATATGTTAGGTATCATCATTGAATTTATAGGCAGGCGGTTCAGCCTAGATGACTACCGAAATTTTGAGAAATGTATACCATGGCTTCCTAAAAGGTGTTGCTTATCCAATAAACTGTTGTGGCTGAAACCTTGCTATAGGGCGAAGTATGTAATTAATAAACCGCCTTTTGGAGAATACTTCATCTGGATAGACGAACGTGAACTAATCGTATACCGATTGAATGAATAATGCATAACCAGCATTACGACGGGCGAGTAGGCTGGGCCGAAACTAATCCAGGTTGGCATGAAGTAATAGTTCATTACCATACTGATGATTGGGTTTATACTCAAAAAAAACATATTGAAATCTTAACTTGGTTATACAAAAATATAGATAAATGCGAACGACACTGTAGATGGTGTAGTGTACTGGGAATTACACCGGGAACTACAAGAGTAAAATTCAGATATGAGAGAGATTACATATGGTTCAAACTAACTTGGGGTTGAATATGCAATACGACGACACAGAAGAACTCCACCTAAGGGTCAAAAAGCTGCTATGGGAAAAGGATGTTTGGGTAGAAAAGATGTTTTTTAGAATACAACCTCCCGATGGTTCAGGAGGAAGAATTTCTAGGATGGAACAGTGGTGTAGAGAACGATACGGAGCACCTGTACTTCACGGACCATGGTTCAAAGCATCATCATACCTCATCATGGATGAAAAAACTTATGTTTTCTGGAAGTTATGTGAGTAAAGACATCAGTGATCTGGGCTAGCGAGGTAAACGGTTGGGGTAAGTTCTATAATCCTTTCAGTCTAATGAACGGGGTCACAATCATGCCAATAGAATACATAGATAAATTTAAAGAAACTTATCCAGGAAAATACTCGCTAACGACAGGCATCAATCCCGACCATCATATGATTGAAAGTTATTTAGAATTTGAGAACCCAGAAGAAGAGACACTTTTTAGATTGAAATACCTATGAAAAAGCTTGACATCTCGGTAAAAGGTTGATATATTCACATAATGGTAAAAGTTGGTAAAGAGTTTGGTGGCGACATTGATCCTGACGATCCGGACATCAAGTTCCGTAAAGAACGATGGAATTACTGGGAAGCACTTAGAGACATTCGTGCTGAATATCTGGCATCACTGGGACATACTGACGACAAACCCGTCACGATACTTACAAATAATCCCTACATGTTCAGTGACTACATTGAATCCAAATATGGTATCAGAATGGGGTTTGTCAACGGAAATATCACAGACAAGTATGACATCGTTGACGAACAGAAATATCTAATCTTTTTATTGAAATGGAAATGAGGTTAATATTGGTTTAAAAAAGTTATTTGATGCTAGTTTACATTTATCGCCGTGCCACTTAATATAGTTTGCCTTGTCAGTCTTTTTCCCGCAATTACCGCACTTAACTAGAGTTACTGTTCTTTTTCCCAAACCCGGAATCCACCCGTCATTGACAAGTTTTTCAAACTCATTAGGTCCCACATTTAATCTAGTTCCTTTACCGTCATGCACCCATTTTTTTCCGGTGTTCGCCTCTTTTATTTTTCTTGCTTTTTCGGGGCTACAGGGAGGTTGTTTGTATGCAGTTGGGTCAACGGCCTGCCTTCTAGCTCGTCCTTCCTTCATTTTAGCTTTTTCTTCTTCGGTTCTAAGGATTCCTTTGTTCCAAGTAGGTTTGCCCCTCTTCGCAGCAGAAATATTAGCCTTCCATTCGGGAGTAAAGGAATTGCTGGTTCGCTTGAACTTATCATATAGACGCAATGTTAATTTACTTTTATATAGAGGAGTTCTCGTCATATAATACACTGCACATTCCATTTTAGTTTTTGCTAGTCCTGTAGTTATATTAACTAATAATATATGACATAACAAATGTTCTTTGTGGGTAAGATATGTAATATTACTTGGGTTGTTTGGGTTACCTTCTAACCAACCGGGGTTTTTAGGATTTCTAGTTCGGTTGATAAAACAACATTCAGGTATAATATGATGTTTTACAAAACCTTTTGATTTACCTCGGGCTTGTCCCCGTAATACGAGATCCATATATATTTTGTAATATTTGTTTTCTATAAATAACATTGCTGATTGCTCCTATATAGCATTAGGGTGAGTGGGGACGGCAATCCCGCGACTCACACTTATTTATCTTTTACCTTTTCTATTGACTATTCAGTGAATTACTGCTATTATAGTTTTAACATTAAGGAGATAATTTTATGGCTACTCACATTATGCTGGATTTTGAAACTCTTGCCACTTCTCCTGATACAGTGATCCTCACCATCGGTGCAGTGATCTTTGACCCTAAGGGACAAGGTGTCGTAGAGCGACTAGAACTCCGCCCAACGATTGATGAACAGACTGATGTTTATGGTCGCACGATCAGCGATGACACACTGAGTTGGTGGAGTAATCAGAGTCCAGAAGCGATTGAAGAAGCAATGGGTGATCGTGATCGTATTCCCTTCAAGGAATGCATGGAGAAACTCGCTAAGTTCTGCTGGAATCGCGGTGCGGTATGGTCACATGGTGCTATCTTTGACATCATGATTGCTGAGTCTTCGTTCCGTCAGCTTGGTATAAACACCCCTTGGCGGTTTTGGAATGTTCGTGATACTCGCACACTCTATGATATGACCGGAGTCAGTCTCAAAGATGATGGGCATGTCACGACTCACAAAGCAGTAGAAGATGCTGAACGCCAGGCTATCATCGTTCAGCGGGCTTACATGAAGTTGATGAAGGCTGGGTTAACTCCTAAATGAGAATTGATTCGGACATTGATATAGACGTAGGTGATCGTGACAGTGTTCTATCATTGATCAGGCATATCCACGCATCTATGCGTAATGTGAATCCCGTTCGGAGACACCCATCTGGGTTCTATATCACTGATATTCCCTATGATCCTGTGATGGATATGGCAGCGATTGATTATGCCGAGGCAGAGGCCCGCGGGTATTTCAAGATAGATTTGCTCAATGTCTTCGTTTACTCGTTAGTCAAGGATGAAGCACATCTTGAACGATTGATGCAGGAACCAGACTGGGCTATGCTGAATGACAGAAAGATCGTTGAGCAACTCATTCACTTAGGTAATCATTACAATTCTATACAGAAGATGCCTGAGCCTATAAATAGTATCCCTAGACTAGCGATGTTTCTCGCATCAATACGGCCATCAAAGAAACATCTTATCGGTAAGACCTGGAAAGAAATCAGTAAAACAATCTGGGATAAAGATATTGCTGGTTATCAATTCAAGAAAAGTCATGCTATTGCCTACGCACAGTTAGTGGTTGTCCATCTTAACCTTTTAAGAGAGAACGCACGATGAAGATAATTCATGTTAACCGACAGCATATCGCGATGAATGCTAAGGATGGTAAGAATCGTCCCGTCTACACGATCAAGGATAAAGGGCGTGTTAGGTATGCTCGTGAAGTGATCATCAATGGTCCAAGCAGACTAGTATACAACGGTAACCAGTTGAGTTGCGGTGCTAGAGCTTGGATTGAAACTAGCAGTGACGTTGAACTCATTGATGAGATGACATTTAGAGAGTCTAGAATGGAATACATTGATGAGTAGTGAATCAAAATTTAGATATAAAATAGTGGATACAGCTACTCTAACGGGAGATACTAAATATATAGATTTGTTAAACGATGTGGTCAATTCAAATTTGTTTAGTGATGGCGATCCCGTATTAATTTGGATAAACGAAGAAGACCTTCGCTGGCTTACGCTCACATATCAATAGAGGAAATTATGTTAGAACTACTTAAAGAAAATGACCCGCAGTTATTAGAAGTTTCTGAACCATGGGACTTTGAAGACGATGGTGACCCTGCACAGTTGGTGCATGACATGGTTGAACTCTTAGGGAGGCATGGCGGTGTGGGACTTGCTGCACCGCAATGCGGAGTCAAGAAGCGTCTCTTTCTTATGGGAGTGCCTGAAAACTTTACCGTGTGTATCAATCCCATGATTGTCTCTATCTCCGACGAACGAGTCATGGACCTTGAAGGTTGTTTGAGTTTTCCTGAGCTATGGATGAAGGTCAAGAGACCCGCAGGAGTAGTAGTCAGATACCAAGATGTGACTGGAAAAGAGATAGAAGACACTCTGATGGGATTGCAGTCTCGTGTTTTCCTTCATGAGTATGATCATCTCATTGGAATAACTTTTGATCAACGAGTTGGTGACCTTACATTGAAAATGGCTAAGGACAAGAGGAAAAAGTTTCTGAAGGGTTTGCCTAAACTCTAAGGCATTCTTTTTACTAGGGTGATGCTACGGCGTTTTGATCGTTTCTTAGTGAAGTCAGACATGCATACTACTGGACCATGAACTATCTGCAAACTCTTGTTGTTGAATGTTCTGATGTATGGTCTGAACATATTCCATTCATCCTTTAAAAATAGGTTAATAGGAATAGTTCTATTGGATTCCCACCACCATACATCTCCTAGTTCTAAAAATTTAGCTTTGAGATCAGCTTGAACTATCGCTCCGTAATCGTAAAGAGTTGTCACCATATCATCACGATTCTGAATTATACCTACATAATCCTGAGAGGCATAGGAACATACCGTGATAAACGGGTGGGCTTCAGTGAGTTTCTTGAAAAAATCAATTGCGTCCATTGTATATATTTACTCAAGGAAGCCCAAACTTAATATTTTAATATTTTAAAGACTAAATATATGTGTTGATAGGGATAATAGATGTCTTACGCTACTCAAGTTTTTGTTTACACGCAACGTCAAATTGTTATCCTCCAATCAGGATTTTCAGGGAGAATTTATTTGCCACAGTATGCCCGACCACTAACACTCAATCGGGGTGTAGATAACCAGATTATTTTTCAGTTCCTGAACAATGAACAGAAGCCTATTGATATTACCGGAGCACAGATCACTTGCAGGGTCATCAGCTATGATGGTAACGTCACTTTACTCTCTACCTATCTCAATCCTGGACTTACGTTAAACGGATTTGCTACCCTTGATCTAACAGCCGCTGATCTTGCTGGCATAGAACCACAGAAGTGCTACTATTCATTGCAGATTCCGGTTGGGTCAGCCAACTACCCTGTGTTCGTAAACCAGAATGCAGGAGCTAGGGGTGAAATGAATATCGTTGATTCAATACTTCCTTCCTTCGTGCCCTCGGCAAATGTCACGATTCCAACTGGTCAAGCGTTCCCTAATATAAATCCTGAATACAGTCCAGCAAACGGTTACATCTATTACACTAGCGTCATTGACACGAACAGCAACCCTGTACTGACTATCCAGGCATCATATGATCAGTTCTACGGTAACGTAATCATTGAAGGATCAACTCAGCCTGATGTAGACTGGTATCCTATTCTAACCAATACATACGATAATGTCAGTGCTACCCTAGGCTATGTAGTTGAAGGGTTTCATCCTTTTGTAAGAATGGAATTTGACAGCAACTCAGGTGCGGTCCTAAATATTCTATCTAGGTAACCTATTTACTTGATTTTTATATCAGGTCTGTTACAGTAGAGTTATGTTTGATATCCTAACGGTTATTCCAGGTAAAAAGAAAACGACAGCGAGTGGCTGGATAAGCTTCAATGCTCCGTGTTGCCATTACAATGGGCATAAATCGGATCGTCGTGGACGAGGCGGCATAAAGACTGACGGTACTAACTGGAGCTATCATTGCTTCAACTGCGACTTTAAATGTGGGTTCATGCTAGGTAAAACCTTAACTGGAAACACTAAGAAGTTGTTGAATTGGTGTGGCATGGATGAACAGGACATAACCAAATGGAATCTCTATAGCCTACAGCATAAGGATCTACTGGATTTAACAAGGGTAAAGAAGAAAAAAAAGAAGGTAACGTTTGATGAAGTAGGTCTCCCTGAAAAAATGGAACCTATAAATTCGGATGCCCCTAGACATAGACCATACGTAGAATATCTCAACAAGAGGGGACTGTCAGTAGACGAGTATCCCTTCATGGTAACTCCTGATGGTGAAGGCAGGGATGCTAATAGGATCATCATTCCGTTTACACATGAAAACAAGATAGTTGGCTACACTAGCAGGTATACAGACAATCGTATTCCTAAATTCATTACTCATCAACAGCCAGGATTCCTCTTTGGATATGATCTACAGAAGCCTGATTGGGAGGTGTGTCTAGTATTTGAAGGTATCTTTGATGCGTTGAGCTTGAGTGGATGTGCATTGACTACGAATACGATAAGCGAAGCACACGCTGATGCATTGCGTAATCTACAGCGAAAGATAATCATAGTACCTGATCATGATAAGCCAGGATTATCTATATGTGATCAAGCACTTGAATTAGGATTCCACATCTCTATTCCAGATTGGTCTCCGGAAATAAAAGATGCCAATGATGCGATTATAAAGTATGGGAGACTACCGACGCTACTAAGTATACTACAATCAGCGACAAACAGTAAGATCAAAATTCAGATGACGAGGACAAAGCTTGATAAAAGAATATAATAGAGACATCCAAGAGCTATTTCTTCGGATGATCGTGACCAATGCTGAACTCTATACTAGAGTCACGAATATCTTTAATCCTGAGAACTTTGATCGCACACTCAGACCTGTAGCGGAACTGATAGTAGAACATACTCAGAAGTATAGTATTATGCCTGATCATACGCAGATCAAGGCAGTCACTGGTGAGGAAATCCTACAGGTTGAAGAACTCACTGATGGGCATTATGATTGGTTTCTAGAAGAGTTTGAGTCTTTCACTAAGAGACAAGAACTTGAACGGGCAATCATGAAAGCAGCAGACCTGCTTGAGAAGGGTGACTTTGATCCAGTTGAGAAATTGATCAAAGACGCAGTGCAGATCAGTCTCCAGCGTGACATGGGAACTGATTATTTCTTCAATCCTAAAGAACGATTGAACAAGTATTTTAATCAGGGCGGACAAGTGTCTACAGGCTGGCCCCAGCTTGATCGTGTCATGTATGGTGGCATGAGTCGCGGAGAACTGAATATCTTCGCTGGTGGATCGGGTTCTGGTAAGTCTCTAGTCATGATGAACATAGCCTTAAACTGGCTACAACAAGGCCTGAGCGGCGTTTACATCACTCTTGAACTCTCCGAAGAACTGACCTCTCTGCGGACTGATGCGATGCTCACGAACATGAGCACCAAAGACATTCGCAAGAACCTAGACGATGCTGAACTCAAGGTCAAGATGGCTGGCAAAAAGATGGGTCAGTATCGTGTCAAAGGTCTCCCGGCACAGTCAAACGTGAATGTCATCCGTGCATATATCAAAGAAGTGCAGATTCAGACTGGTATCAGGATTGACTTTGTGATGATTGACTATCTTGATCTCGTCATGCCGGTCGGGATCAAAGTGAATCCTAGTGATCAGTTTATCAAGGACAAGTATGTCTCAGAAGAATTGCGTAATCTTGCGAAAGAACTAGGTGTGTTGATGATCACTGCGTCTCAGTTGAATCGTAGTGCGGTTGAAGAGATTGAGTTTGATCATAGTCACATCGCAGGCGGCATCTCAAAGATCAATACTGCTGACTATGTGTTCGGTATCTTTACTTCTAGGTCTATGCGTGAGCGAGGTAAGTATCAGATTCAGTGCATGAAGTCTCGTAGTTCCACTGGTGTTGGTATGAAGATTGATCTAGAGTATAATATAGAAACTATGCGGATCACTGATGAAGGTTCTGATGAAGATGATAAAGAAACTCAATCCCCTAGCTCTATCATGGAGAGGATCAAGACTACAAGTCACGTAGGTTCTGCTAATGATATGGTGCATGACACTATAGATAATACTGAAAAACGAATCGTTGCAGATGTTCAGAGTGCTAAATTGAAGACCCTGTTGAACTCATTAAAGAAATAATTTTAAGTTTTTTGACTAAATAGTATCACAGGATCTTTATCTTATGCAAAAGAAAACACGAAGCCTCTTGGAGGAATTGCAATCAATAGGTGAGAACCGTGATATCAATCATATCATTGAATCACGAGCCTCAAATATCATTACAAGTGCTATCAATCTCATTGAGTTGATGCAAAAGCACTATCCTTCTGAGCGGGCCGAACTACTTGAAAAGAAGTTGCTCAGTGCAATTAAAGGTAAAGATCAAGCTAGATTTGCGAAAAGCTTGAGGAAGAAAAATGAAGATTAATGAGTTCAAGGCTAAACCAAAGAAAAAGATGAATGAGGTTAGTGTAGGATGGTCTGCATTGAAGGGTATTCTCAGTGGACATGGTTCCCAGCAACAACTTACTCAAGACGTTTTCATAGACGATTTCATTAAAGACGCTTTGATCTCTATAAAAAACGGTATTAGCGGCGGGATCATTGATCTTTCAACTGGCAATACAGCAAAGAATCCGTCAGATCAGAAAAATAATTTCGCCGCACCTCCTAGCGGCGGCGTGAATAAGGGCGGCGCGACCAAACAACCTGCAAAGACATCTCCGGGTACTATTGCGGGCAAAGGTAATAATTTTACTGCAGGCCCATCACCTAAGGTCAACTTCAAAGAATCTAGATATGACAAACTAAACGTAATCTTTGAAAGTATCATATTAGGTGAAGAGGATACTACAACAACACCACCAGCAGCATCACCGACTACGCCTAAAGATAGATCACTTCAAGCATATCTTCGGACATGGTATAACGGTTGGATGAGAGGTATCAACTGGAAAGTAGAAGAGGACCATGTTAACTCGCTAATACAGAATGTTGCGGACACTTATAGCAAAGATAGGGGCAAAGCAGCATTAACCCAATTGGCTAAAGCATCATTCGCTATTGCTAAAGCGAATAAAGGCGTACCGTATGGTGCTGATAATGCAGTATCAAAGGCCGGCGGGGGTGGCGTCGCGGGTTCTGAAAAAAGGACTCCAGAACAAATAAAAGCTGATATAGAAGCATTGAATAAGCTTAATCCAACCGCTACTACTGCTCTAGTAACTGATCTACTCAAAACTTATGTTTCCGGAGCCAAGCCTAGATAAATCTGATTCAAAACCGGGTTTTTTTCGTAAAGGCATAAATACTTTTATGAGACTTTGATCTCACATTTTAAAAGGAAACTATACAATGGCACAGTTTACAAAAGTAAATGGTGATTATCAATCAGTAATGCACTTAGACTCCCCAGCATATACCAACAATGGTCTTAATGCTGTAACTTCAGGCTACGTAGTTCAACTACAAGGTCCAAAGCTTGACTATTTCACAACTTCAGCTTCTGGTTCAAGCACTTTCAGCACAACCCAGATCAATGTAATCGTTGAAACAATTCAACAATTGGCTACTATCTATCTGTATCAATATACTTCAGGTACTCCTGACACATTCGCATACGCTGTATATCCAGCTGGTGCATGGTACATTGACAGCAGCGGACCAAACGGCGCTAACGCAAACGTAGTTCTTGCTATCAACACAGCACTTACTTCAGCTTCAGTTGCTAATACTACAACTGGTGCACTCGGTGCAACATTCGTTGCAAGCACTGATTCCCCGTAATATCTGATATTACACCTAACATGAAACCCAGGAATTTAATTATTCCTGGGTTTTTTGTTGAGTAAATACTCTCATGTCACATCGTATCGCTGCATGTACCTTGTTTGATATCACTCAAACTGGCGTGATGAATAGGTCTAGGCCTGATCATGATGGTATAGATAACTGGCTCCACAGGCGTAATACACAATGCAACTTTGATACGCTGCTGCAAGTCATATCTATGCGAAGCCAACCTGAAGTCATCAAAGTGCCGATCAGAGTAGACTTGAAAGAAGACAACGATCAATTTGGTTTCTTGTATGCAAAAGAAGAAGATAAGATAAAACACTTCTGGAGATTTGAGTTTGATGTCCAGCACTCAAGCGTATTTGAGAACGGGATTATAGCATTAGGTTCATTGTATAATGATTGTGACGGCGTGCCTATGATATTATCCAAAGATCAATTTGAGAAGATTCCAGCATTTCTAGATGTGACCGATGAACTGCGAAATATATATTTTGAACTGATTTAATGTTAAATACTAACGAATTAGGAGAACTATTATGGTAGGAACTGAGAGACATAAATATGATGTTAACATCCGATCAACTGACATTGACGACTTGAAAACACAACTAGCAGATGTAATGGCCCAGCTAGATACAGCACAAATTGCTTTGGCTAAGATTAAAGTAACTGATGCTGCCAAGGCATCACGAGCTAGAGCTAAAGTCTATACACTTGAACTTCGTGCAGAAAAGCTCCGAGAATCTATCAATGGTCGCCTTATGGTAAATCAAAACACTACGATTTTGAATCGCCTTGCCGAGATCACAGCAAAGAATGACTGCTTGCGTGTGCGATTCCTTGATTGGTTCGCTGATAAGTTAGATCAATGGTCAGCCGCAATACGAGTATATGCTATGAGCATCAGCAAGCCATGTGCTATAAAGTTGCCAGCGAAAAAGGAAGAAAAGCCAATAGCACTAAGAACGATGTGGACCCTCAAAACAGATTGGAACCTCAAACCGCAGGCTCCAGCCCCTCAATGGATTAGAAAAAGGTAAACACTATGTCAACAGATATGGAAGAAGGTTTTATAGACCACGATACCGGAAACAAAGCAAGGGAAATTATTAAAAAATACCTGTTTGAACCGATATCAGAAGAAACATGTGATCTAGTCATGGAAGACGTCCGTGCTACCTTCGGTGAAGATATTTCTGCACAAGTGATGATGGATACTGACACCAATGATCTTGAAATCACGGTTCGTGATAAAAACGGTAGATACCTAAGATGTTCTGCGTTAGAATTTAGATCCAGCCCAACAGAATAGAATGACAACTGTAACCAAACTTGACAAGTTCTTTGATAGCCAACTCAAGTCTGATATTCAGGATGTGTTGATAACAAAGGATAGCAATGGTAGATACTCATTATTTGGAAAATATTCCATAGTGCCTACTAATATTGGTTATCACAAAGTAGTTAGCGGTTCAATGGAATATCCTATAGAATTTGTGCAGTTAAAAAATGCAGTAACATGGTGCACACTAGTCAATGCCAACAAACATAGAGAAGCGAAACGAGTAGTAGACCTTGATCTACGTTTGTGTAGTATTGACTTTGATCTATCGGTTCATAGGAATATGCTCAGAAAGTCAAGTGAATCGGATGCAAGATGGGTCTACATTATTAAAGTTCAAGAAGACATATTTAAAAGAAGGGTAATCGTAGAAGAGATAAACTCCTATGTAAATAGTTCAAAGACTATTCAACACCGCAAGTTTAATCAGAATAAAAAGCCCAATTTTAAGTTTATGTGATAAATACTAACACAAACACGAAAGAGTGACCTATGAATCTTAATGAGTTAGACAATAAGAATGTTGCAAAGAAAGCATTGAAAGAATCCTTTGGATACCACTTTGATCCTTCTAATTTGAATAGGCTACAAACTAGCCAGATGCTTCAGAAGGTTAGAGGATTGATCAATGAGTCAAGACGCTCCCCTGATTATCATAAAAATCAACGCAATCCAACACACATGAAGCTGGTATTCGTAGAGCAATCTCTTTCAGCACACCTCAAGAATGCCCCGCGACCACGCATCGTTTTTGAGAATGAAGAAGTTGAGAAGTCACAGGTTATTCTTGCTGCACAGGATATGGTTGATTCGGTTCAGAAGATGGTAGAAGAAGTAAGTGACATGCTTGTCAAGGAACTTCCTGCTCTAGTAGATTCTATTGAATCCGAGATCGGGGTGAACGAGAGCGATCAATTCAATCAGCAGGCCTCTGAGGCACTTTCTTCGCTCAACACTGCACTACAACAAACCCAAGCAACTCTCAAGAGTGCATTAGGAACAATCACTGGTCAAGGTGGTCAGGAATTCGGCGGAGAACTACCCGGAGCCGAAGCAGATGCAGTTGATGGTATGATGGACATGGATGCAGATGTAGATTCGGATTTAGGAGCTGAAGCACCTCCGCCGCCTCCAGAAGGATCAGACGATCTATCAGGCAATGTCGGTCGTTTAAAGAGGTAAGAATGTTCCTCTTTGAACTAGATGATGACACTCAAATCTCTCCTCAAATCGTTGCTCTAACAAATCAGTTGGAGCAAGAGGTTAATGATGGCGATGTTGATGCGGACAATTATACTCTAGCAGAACTGCAAGACTATTTCCAAGATTATGACATCATCTTGGATGATGAAGACTTATACAATATGATTTCAGTCCCGCCCCTCAAAGACCTTATCTCTAATATCAAAGGGAATAAGGTAATCTTCAAAGGTTATTCAGACACATCAGACGTTGACACAACTGATAAGACAGATGATGACAACAAGAAGACCGTAGCCAAAATGGCTCACAAGGCATTAAAATAGCCCAAACATGTTGACATTAACTACTTTGTGTAGTAGTATGAATAATGGCTATAACTAATAAATTCCCCTACGACGAGATGAAGAAGGTAACTGTTGATGGCTCACGCCGATACCTTGCTCCGGACGGGTCTAAGTTACCCAGTGTAACGACAATCCTAGACGCTACTAAGTCAGACGAATCTAAACAAGCCCTAGCAAATTGGCGAAATCGTGTCGGCCCGGCTAAAGCACAAGAAATCACTACTGAAGCAGCTGGCCGTGGAACTCGTATGCATAAGTGGATTGAAGACTTCATCAAAGAAGACCTTCGCAGTGATCCTGGTAGCAATCCATATAGTCAACAGAGCCATCTGATGGCTACTCAGATTATTGAGAATGGGCTGTCCAAATGCAATGAGTACTGGGGAACTGAAGTCTCTCTGTATTTTCCTGAAATCTATGCAGGAACTACAGACTTGTGCGGAGTTCATGACGGTGCTGACGCTATTATGGACCATAAGCAATCTAATAAAGTCAAGAAGCGTGAATGGATTGAAGATTACTTTGTGCAGACCACTGCTTATGCAAATGCTCACAATGAAGTCTATGGCACAAAGATTCGCAAAGGCGTAATCTTCATGTGTGTGAAGCCTGAACTTGTAAATGGAATGTGGGCCAAACCGGAATATCTAGAATTCATCATTGAAGGCAATGAGTTTGACAAATATTCCGATATGTGGTTCAAAAGACTAGAACAATACTACACTAAATTCTTATAAAGGATTCTAATCTTTAAAGACTAAATAAGTATATTAGGGTAAAGATATACTTATGGCAATCCTTCAAATCAGCAAGATACAGCAACGTGCAGGTAATTTAGTAGACCTACCACAGTTAGATGAAGCCGAATTCGGCTGGGCATCTGACAACAAAAGGCTATTCATCGGTAAAACTACACCTAACGAGAACGTAGAAGTCCTAACTGGATATTCTAGTATCTATTTCAGTCAGATAGACGGGTCAGTAGGAAATCTCAATATCACTGCATTATCTCTTGCTAATGGTGAAATATTAGCATACGATGGTGCTAGCTGGGTAAACAAGGGCGGGGTGGCCGGTGGACTCATAACATTGGGTTCTGTCGCTAACGTAAAAATTACTGGCGGCACTAACGGATATGTGTTACAGACAGATGGCACCGGCAATCTAAGTTGGACAGCACAGACTGGTGGAAGTGCTGGCAACGGTATTCCGGGTGGATCAGATTCTCAGATTCAATATAATAGTGCTGGTAACTTTGCTGGCGGGGCAGGATTTACTTGGAACAATGCATCTAACCTATTAACTGTTACCGGAAATGTTTTGAGTGGCAATGTTAACGGCAATCATTTCGGTAATGGCTTCGGACTATCTGCACTCGTGGGTGCCAATGTTACTGGTAATGTAGCAAGTGCGACGACTGCCGGCACGGTGACAACAGCAGCACAACCAAATATCACTTCCGTCGGCACATTGACATCACTATCGGTTATAGGTAACGTAAGCGGTTCTAATCTGATCGCCAACTCGTATACTATTCGCTCAGTTTCACCTGCACTATCAGCCGCAGGATCGTCGCAAGGCACGGCTACTGTCCTAACCAAAGAAATTAATGTCGTAAATACAGTAGTTTCAGGAGCTAACGGTGTTCAATTGCCAGCCGCCTCTCCTGGAATGACAATATACATCACGAATACAACTGCTAACACACTCAACGTCTATCCGGCGTCAGGCGCAGCAATAGGCACCTTATCTGCCAATGCTGCACTTGCCCAGTCCGGAAACGGAGCTACTATCCAGTTCATTGCACCTACCACAACACAGTGGTATACAGTCGGCGCAACCTACTCCTAACTCCTTTAAATCTACCCAAAATGATAAATAAATCATAATACTCTCATTCGGAGAGTTTATGCAGTTACCCACTGCGTACCAGCTAGAACCTGGACTAACATAAAGGAAAAACAAATGGGACGCCCACTAAAAATCGCTAAAGCACAAGCCGTGCTTACCATGACTGCTACAGCAGCTACTGGTAATCTAGTAACAGTCACTGAAACCCTATCACAGCCTACTAACGGTGTCACTAGCACATCAGGAGAAGGTATTCTTGCTGGTATGCCATTCGTAGTAGCAACAAATTTCGGCAACTTGCTCGCCGGTACAATCTATTATGTATTGAAAGTAGTATCAGCACATACATTCACTGTTTCAGCAACCGATCTCAGTGCAAATCCGAACTCAACTCCGTTCGCGCTTGCTAACGCTTCAGGCTCAGTAAAGGCTACAGTAGCATTTACTGACGCATACTTTAACAACCCAAATACAAATGGCAGCACTGGTTATCCCGCAGCAAGCACTACGACTTACTCAGTGGTCGGCGGCAACACTTCAATCTACGGTAAGCAGGTTCTTGCTAATGTTGCTATTGGTCAGGCCGCGACCGGTAAGATCGCAACAGCAAGCACAAGCAATCTGGTCTATGCTTCGGTTGACCCTTTTACTGAAATTTCAGCTGGTAGTGTCATTCAAGCCAATGTTCCAAATGTCAATGGTAGTACCAATGATCTAGTAACAATTGGTTTTGTTGCTTCAGTCAACTCCGAGAAAGTATTAGCAATTACTAGTACAAAAGCTACTGGTAACTATCTTGTAACTTCAGGAAATGCACAGACATTGACTAGTGGTGTTGTTTGGTTTAATGCAAATATCGGTGGTAACATCGTAGCTAATACTCCTTACTATCTAGGCACTGTTACTAATGCAACCCACTTCACTGTATTGTATAATCCAGCCGGTGCAAATGTTCCGGTAACTACTGGCAATGTCGCCGCTGCTAACTTGTATCAACATACAGCAGTATTGACTGCAAATGCTACAACAACATATTCAACTCCGGTTAACTTTGTGTATGCTAAGTCAGAAGCAGGGTTCATTGTTCGTCAAAAGGGCAAGCAGAAGTATCTTGTAACAGGTGCGACGTCCGGTCTTACGGCGCAGTGCTATCTTGCAAACCTAGCTAATACTGCTCTTCTTCCGAACACAATGACTATCACTGGTACATATGCGAACTCAGGTACTGTAAAGATTCAATCTCTAAGTGATCATAATCTCGGTTCATTCACTACAAGTTCTAGCCCCAGTGCTCTTGCAAACATCGTTTCTCCGGGTCAGCCAACTGGAACTCTAGGATATATTAATTCATCTCCTGGATTTGCAACATTCAATAGTGCATTCGGTCCTGTTATTGCAGGAGCATTTGTCACAGGTAGTAGTTATACTATCGTCAGCGTTGGCAATACTAACTTCACCTTGATTGGAGCTGCTTCTAACACTGTAGGAGTCTCCTTCGTTGCTACAGGCGCAGGAACTGGTACAGGAACTGCATCACTTCAGGGTATTCCTTATCCTATCTTGACTATCGGCAACGCATAAGGTAAAAACAATGTCAACACTGTCAGTACAACCGAAACAAACAGAAACTGATATTGCAGTTCTTCAAGTACAGTATTCAAATCTCACAGAAAAAGTTGATGAGTTGAAGACTGGTTTGAAGGAAATGCGTGATGTCATTGATGACAATAATACTGTCATTCAGGAAATGATCACCGCTTTTCAAAAAATTAATGTAGAATCACATAATGAGATGACAAAGAAAATAACTGCACTAGAGAAATGGAAATGGATGTTAATGGGGGGAGTAGTGCTAGCCGGTACTGTAGTAGAACCCTTGCTATACAAAATGTTTGGGGCTGCTCACTAAGTAAGTAGATTCAATTTCTCAATAACTATATCAATATTGATAGTAGAAAATAGGCCTGGGTGCAGCGGTTTAGGATAACTTCCCGATTGCACCCAGGCATATCCTATATGTTCCTCATTTAATACAGGAACAAACTCTTCTTTTACTTCGCAGAAAAATGTGTTATAAGTGAAAGACTTGTTTACGAACTTCTGAATAGGAATAAGTTTCCAATCAGGATTGAATATACCGATCTCTTCAACACATTCTCTTTCTATTCCTTGTAATAAGGTCTCTTCCGGTTCAAGCTTTCCGCCCGGAATGCTCCAAGTGGTGTGTTTGGCATCTGCTCGCAGTAAGTATAGATATCTTCTGGATGAAGAGCTATAAAAGAACACACCTGATGCTATCATCGCCATCTTTTATTTATTGATGGTTAGATCACGATAGAAAAATCACCCGCGGCATACCAGCCTTCATATGACTTGATCCACATCCCCTCAGCAGGAACATAACGATATTGAACTTGGGTAGTAATATTTGTCACGAACTGCACAGTTGTCGCAGCTTGTGCATCAAATGCTACGAACCATTGCATAGTAGTCGCGTCAAACTGAATGATATCATTTGCATACGCTACTAGCCCGCCCCAAGCGATAGTAGTGTCACCTTCATATCCTATGTTTTCAACGATGAGATATCTCTTTCCTGGAGTAGGTCCTGGAAGACCCGCATTTGGTCCTGTTAGCAGTGGGTTTATCACGCTATCCACGGGGTCAAGTGTATTTTGTGGTAAGGTATCAGTGTCTACATTGAAGATGAGAAAACGATCATCAGTTGGATTAGGCACGATAGTACCTACAATGTCTCCATCCATATACGGATTCTGTAACCAGATTTGGGATATACCTGGTCTCACTGCGCCATAAAGATTCAGGTAGGCTGACCAATATAGACTCGTATTGGGACTGTTTGGAAGGATAAGATCATCATTTGGGGGAGTGAATGGCTCATCTTGTGGTAATAGCTGTAGAGTATTACCTGTATATAGTAGTTTATACCCGTATGGAGTAATCTTCTGTCTCGTGCCTAGCAGTAGATCATCATTCTGCACATCTTGCAATGCATTCCCTTGATAGATAGAAGCAATAATCTTTTCAACGACCCCATACTTCTTGAGTTTAGATGCTGTAGTGATCCAAATCGGCATGTAGAACTTCCAAGACATGATGTCAATCGGATTACCCGAACCTACTGGAATACTACGACTCGTAAATGTCAAGCCATCTTGGAAAACAGCGGACAGCGAAGTCCAGTCTACAAAGTTGTCTGTGCTTTGAATCTCAAACGCTGGATTGAAGAGGGTGCCTAGCTGTTCAAGAAGTTCAAGTTTTTGGTTGTAGTTAGTAGTCCAGAAGTCTACTGTCACTCTCAATGTATAAGGAACCGGCATCAATCGTTCAATAGTAAATGCTTGTCCTTGTGTAGTTTCATATGATTGGGATTCCTGATTATAAGTGCGTTGTCTAACATTAAGCTTGTCAACGAAAGTAGGATCCTGTGTCCACTTTTGATTATATTCTAATCCACTGATGTAGTAGGTGATTAGTGGTGCAGTCGGTAGATTGCTAGCACTATTGTTTGCAATAATGGTAGCAGCCTGACGACTACTATCACCATACATGATAGGAACCCGGACGATTATAGGATTACCGTTAGGATCATTACCCCTAGTCACATTCCAGCTTGAAAATACCTTAGCAAATTGGATCAGAAAGCGTCGTATCTGGTTATCGAAGAAGAAATCGGCCAATGTTATAGTTCCTTTATTGTATTTAGTATTAGTGTTTATGGTATCTTCCAAATACCGGCTTAGAAACCTCAATCCTACAATGGTCGCACCAAACCATAATCTTGTTTGGGTCAGTTCTATCAGCCCTGTTAAATGGATGTTTGTTTTCTTGAACAAGGGCCATTGCCTTTTCCTTCTGTTGTTTTTTAAAGGTTTCTTGTTGGAATGGATGTTCTCCTTGAGTAGATTGCAATAAAGCCTTTTCCCTCATTCTATTTTTATGCGTATCCTGCTGTAGGTGGTGTATGCCCTGCTCAACTAACAACTTGTGAGACTGACTACGCTTTTCTTTAGTAGATTCTTTTACAGGTTTACCGTATAAAGGATGATTCTCTCCTTTACGATCCCTGGATTTCCTTAGGCTGTCAGCTTTAATAAACTCCGGATCTTGGAAGTGATGTGTTCCTGCAGTAACTCTTTTGTTCGCTAATTCGGAACACCGTTTACTTTTTTCATCGGATGAAATTTTCATCCTATTCACTAAACTTTGACAAGCGGCCCAATCACCTTGAGAATAGTGTATGTCATAATGGTCTTGGATAGTGACAAGTTTCAGATTTTCTAATGAATTATTTGTTCTTTTTCCATCAATATGGTGAATTTCCATACGACGACCTGTTACATCATATGGTATCGGACCATTAGCAGCTTCCCAAATCTTTCTATACGACATAAACATCTCCTATGACGTATTTATGCCAGTACGAGAATATCTTTATATTACAGGTGGTATTATGCTAGGAGCAGTAGTCAATATTGTTGATAGTGGCTGCAATTCCGGAACTGTACTGCCGTCACTATTTACATATATATTATTCGGGTCATTAATAAAGCTATTGAGTAGAGACTGGTTTGTAGCATCAGCGAATCCAGTTTCAGTTCTTACATTTTCGGAGATTCTTATCCACCGTGTGCCTTCCCAGCGATAGAGTATCTGAGGTAGATAATCTATACGCAAGAAGTAATCCCCGACCTGCGGATTCTGCGGGAAAGATATTCCAGCACCAGTTGGGAAACCGTTTGGTGCTTGACCATCGCCTGTCATATATCCGCTCATATATCCGAATGTTTTTGGAGTTGAGCGTGTGATATATTGATAACCCGGAACGCAGTCTGCACGGTAGTCCATATTGATTGTGATGTCTCCGGTAAATCCGGGAAGTTCTGGATTCTGGTCTGCGGTTGCATATGTATTGTCAGCAGTTCCATATGGTCCTGTTATCATGCCCATTGGATCAACAGTTAGCATCCTCATACCTGATACAGGACCTGAGCCACCACCAGTCAGAACCGGAGCTTCGGTAACCACAGTTAGTTCTACTTGATTGAACTTGTCAAGCCTGACTTCTGGAACAGCATCAACTGTCATGTCCCAAATACTTTGCAGGGCCTGCTTGCTTATCTTGATGCCGGCAGCAGCACTTTTGTATCTAGGACTACGAATCATCATGACCGTACCGGCAATCGCTGCTTCGGTAGACCGGTCAACCACGATATCAATTGGTGGAGCAGGTTGATTCGTTTTATCTGATAGAACACCGTTTGCTTCATACACGCCGTATGTAGGAACGATGTATAGATTGGATTGGTCGTATCCAGATTTTGGAAGTAGCCTCTCTGCTTCTTTAAGGTTCGCGTCATTGATAGAGATATTTTTGTTATAAGTTGACAGGATATCAGCAAGACTTCCGTTATCAATCGGTTTCCAATAAGCAGCGTCCGGAGGAGTAACGCCAGGAGGAACATTCGTAGTTGATTCGTAGATGATGCCACCGTAAGTCACAGTGTATCCTGGCGGATATGTCTTGTTAGGGTCAAAGTCTCCAAGGTAGTTGTCCTGATTGATTGGTGCATTGAGAATATCGGCAAACTCCTCAGAGTTGACGAGAGGTTCACACTTTATACGCCATAAATGTGGATACCATGTCTGCGTGAATCCTTCACTCGCGTAGTTAGAGTCAGTAATCTGCATATACCTTTTCAACGCGACTGGAATCTTCTCGTCTAATGGATTGTAGTCAAGTAGATGAGGAAGTTCTAGAACATCACCCACCATCAACTTACGACCTATGATGTCAATCATATCATTATAGTGAACGGTAATGAAGAGGATGTCATTGTTAAGAAACAATCCAAATTGGCTTAGATCAAAGTCTAGATTTTGAACGTTGTAGTGTCCACGAAGACGATAGATGTTAGGATCATACTTTCTATCCCTATTTTCTAGAAAGAGTAGATCCTGAATCTGCGTAGGATTAGGCTCTAGATATTGTGGTTCAGTGTAGTTGTCTGACGGACCTTGATTCGTGATACCAGCATACTTATGAATGTATAGGTCTGTACCACCGACCGTCAGCATTTCTGCGATAGTCCGGTCTAGGAACCGATAATCATTCTGTTTATTAGGTCTCCAAAGTGACAGCCTAGGCATACTATTCTCCTATCTTTATTTATCGTATTTTTTATTATAAAAAAGGTTGACAGTGGTTACTCATTTTGCTATTGTAAATCATCAGGCATCAGGCATGAGGACGATAATGGAAACCCCGACAAAGCATGTTCTTCCGAATGGCACCAAAGAATGGTATCTGAACGGCAAATATCACCGAGAAGATGGCCCGGCGATTGAATATGCAAATGGCACCAAAGAATGGTTCCGAAACGGCAA
>JGI24890J29729_1000382_pt1 | contig 29472 bp, 29 predicted proteins | sample FreactcultureFD7_FD_29729 | JGI IMG/M metagenome (IMG submission 29729)
CCGAGCCATGGCCTTCAATGCTTCGTGGCGTGTGGGGCGAGCCGGAGCGTTATAACGAAACATATTGGTCACGATTCTCACCTCGTTACTTTGCTGGTGATGGTGCAAAACTTGATGACGATGGCGCAATCTGGTTGATGGGCCGCGTCGACGATGTCATGAATGTTTCTGGTCACCGTATTTCTACAACAGAAGTTGAATCTGCACTTGTTTCACATGAGGCCGTTGCGGAAGCGGCCGTTGTTGGTGCAAATGATGCGATGACGGGGCAAGCGATTGTTGCTTTTGTTATTTTGCGTGCCGGCATTGATCATGCAATTGGCGCAGAACTTGAGAAGGAATTGAAGGGNCATGTCTCCAAGGAGATTGGCGCAATTGCACGTCCTCGTCAGATTATGGTGGTCAATGAACTTCCAAAGACTCGAAGCGGAAAGATTATGCGACGTTTACTTCGTGACGTTGCTGAAAATCGTGCGGTTGGAGATTCCACAACACTTGCAGATCCAAACGTCATGAAGTTGATTCAAGAGGGGCTTTCAACAGCAAAATCTGAGGATTAAATCTTCACTCCAAGAAATTCTTTTGCTGCCTTTTGAATCTCTGCAAAGCTCTTAAATGGACCAATCTTTTCGTAGACGACCTTTCCATCCACATCAATAAAGCGTGATACCGGTACGCCTAAGCCAAAGATTCCCTTTGTTTTATTCTTCATATCCGAGAGCTGTGGCCAGCTCATATCGTGTGCGACAACAAATTTCATTCCGGAAGCGTCACTGCTCTCTGAAGCATCAATTCCAATGATGTGAATCTTCTTCGTTTTAGCTGCCTGGACGAGAAGTGGAATCTCTTCGCGACATGGAAAACACCAAGNCCCCCACACATTAATAATCGCGGGTCCCCGTATAGCTTCGAAAATAAACTTTCCTTTTCCATCAAGACAGTTGAGAACAATCCCCTTTTTCACCGCAGGATTTGTCGCAATTGTTTTACATGTTGGCGCAGCAACGGTTGCATATACCGGCGTCGCAGATGCAAAGAGAAGAGCGAGAACTAAAAGGGCTCTCTTCATCGAAAGAAACTATCTGGGCGCACGAGCTTCATGGATTCAATCTTATCGGTCTCACCAATTCCATACGATGGACAGATTGAAATCAATGGACACGCTCCGCATGCAGGCTTACGAGCGTGACAGATGCGTCGTCCATGCCAAATTAATCGCTGAGAAAGATTTGTCCATTCTTTCTGCGGAATAAGCTGCATGACATCGCGTTCAACAATGACAGGATCTTCGGATGTGCTCCATCCAAACCTTCGCGAGAGTCGTCCAAAATGAGTATCGACAGTTATTCCTGGAACTCCAAATGCATGTCCCAAGACAACATTTGCAGTTTTTCGACCGACTCCTGGAAGTGTGATGAGCTCTTCCAAAGTTGAAGGAACTTCTCCATCAAAATCTGTGAGGAGTTTTTGGCTCAATCCTTGGATATTTCGAGCTTTGTTATGAAAAAAACCGGTTGTACGAACCATCTCTTCAAGGTCAAGAATCTTTGCCGATGCCATCTTCTTTGGAGTTGGATACTTTTTAAAGAGGGGCGGAGTTACACGATTGACACGCTTATCGGTGCATTGAGCCGAGAGAACTGTTGCAACAATTAATTCAAAGGGATTTGTGAAATCTAATTCGCAATCAGCGTTGGGGTAGCGCTTGCCCAGCGCCTTGAAGATCGAGATGGCCTGCTTTTTGCGGGCTTTTAAATCCTCACTCATGTGCCAATAATCCTTCAATTTGGGTGTGGAGGCTAGTCGGAGTAACCTGCGGATGTGGCCAAACACAATGATGATGCAACTGTTCGCCAAGCTCCTTTATTTCGCGGGCTAGATGAAGATTCCGCCGCTTCACTTCGCGGCACCATGACTCCTGTAAAAATTTCTAAGGGCAACACTTTGTTTAAAGAAGGAGATGAAGGCGATCGCCTCTATGTCGTTCTTGATGGAAAGTTAAAGCTCGGCACCGCAAGTGGGGATGGGCGCGAAAACCTTCTCTCCATTCTTGGACCTGGTGAAATGTTCGGTGAGCTTTCATTATTTGATCCACAACCGCGCACATCAACAGCTACTGCTGTGACCGATGCACGTCTTCTTGCTCTCTCACACGATCAAGTTATTGGCCTTGTTACAGCACNCCCTCGTGTTGCTCTCGAATTGCTCGCCCGTTTGGCTCAACGCCTTCGTCGTTCGAATGAAGTTCTTGCTGACCTCGTCTTTGCTGATGTACCAGGTCGCGTTGCAAAAGCGATTATTGATCTTGGCACACGTTTTGGTTCACAAAAAGAAGATGGTCTACACGTTAACCACGATCTCACTCAAGAAGAGCTGGCACAACTTGTAGGTGCTTCACGCGAAACTGTTAATAAGGCACTCGCAGATTTCGCATCACGCGGCTGGGTACAACTTCTCCCACGCGCTGTTGTAGTGACAGATTACGAACGCCTCGCAAAGCGCGGCAAGTAACTCTTTTTTACTCTCGTTTAGTCGTGTAGCTCGAAGATTACTTCGACTTCAACCGGCGCATTCAAAGGTAGCTCTGCAACGCCGATAGCCGTGCGCGCATGCTTTCCCTTCTCTTCTCCCCAAATCTTGATGAAAAGTTCGGAGACACCGTTGACGACACCAGGGNGTCCAACAAAACCAGAAACGCCATTTACAAAACCGCGAACCTGAACAACGCGCTCAATTTTGTTGATATCTGCAACAAGTCCAAGTGCTGCGATTGCATTGAGAGCGCAGACTTGAGCCATCTCTTTTGCTTGATCAGGAGTAACTCCTCCATCGACCTTTCCAACAAATGGAATAGCTCCATTTACAAGTGGAAGTTGTCCTGCTGTGAAAACAAGATTTCCTGTGCGCACCGCTGGAACATATGCCGCAAGTGGAATTGATGCTTCAGGAAGTTGAAGTCCAATCTCTGCAAGCTTTGCTTTTACATCTACAGACATTATGCGAGCTCCCTCTTCATGTAAGCGACAAGCTGTTCTCCTGTACCAGGAGCTGGAACTACCTGAACAAGCTCCCAACCTTCAGAGCCCCACGTATCCAAAATCTGTTTTGTTGCGTGGCTCAGAAGTGGAACTGTTACATATTCAAACTTAGTGATTGGTGTCATGATCTCCCCGATTACTTGTTAAGTGCAGCTTTAACTGCAGCAGAAACTTTTCCACCATCAGCTTTGCCAGCGATCTGTGGCTTGAGAATTCCCATGACCTTGCCCATATCTTGTGGGCCAGCAGCGCCTGACTTTGCAATTGCATCAGAAACAAGGGCAGCAAGTTCATCATCGGAAAGTTGTGCAGGAAGGTATGAAGTGATTACTTCACCTTCTGATTTTTCTAGCTCGGCCTTATCAGCGCGACCTGCATCAGCAAATGCTTCAGCTGCTTCGCGGCGCTTTTTTGCTTCACGAGAGAGAACGGCGATGACTTCATCCTCAGAAAGAACCTTGGCTTCTTTGCCAGCCACTTCTTCATTTGTGATTGCAGTCAAAACCATGCGGATTGTTCCGGAGACAAGCTCATTACGTGAACGAATCGCTTCGGTGAGATCGGATTGGAGTTTCTCTTTAAGTCCCATAAGGCGTATCTTCTCATGGTATGAGTTATGCGTTGCGCGAGAGTTCGCTCCCGGTGCTGCCAGTCGGCCACCGAGATATCCGCGTGCTCCATTTCTCTGACCTTCATCTGACCCCCTCCCGAAAACGGGAGATAGCCGATATTAAAAGCTGGGCATCGCTCAAGCCTGATCTGGTTATCAGCACCGGTGATTTTCTCGCTCACACGGAGGCTGTCCCAGTTGTGTTGGACGCACTCGATGAGCTTCTCAATCTGCCGGGCCTCTTTGTCTTTGGTTCCAATGATTACTTTGCACCAAAGCCAAAGAATCCATTCTCTTATTTAATGAAAGATCATGGAAAGCGCATTATTGGTCGTGACCTTCCATGGCCGGATTTGGCAAACGGTTTAACATCGCGAGGTTGGCACAACATCAATCATTCTCGTGCAATCCTCACTGTGAATGACACTCTTATTGAAGCTCGCGGAACCGACGATGCTCACTTAGAGCGAGATAACTATGAAGAGGTTTCTGGCGCTGCAGATAAAAGAACCCAATTAGCAATAGGCGTTACGCATGCTCCTTATCTTCGCATTCTTGAAGCAATGAGTAGGGATCAACTCGATCTCATCTTCGCTGGACATACTCATGGAGGTCAGGTTCGTCTTCCTTGGCCTGGTGGAAGTAAGGCGCTTACAACAAATTGCGATCTTCCAAATTGGCGCGCTCGCGGAGNGACAAAGGTAAAAGATGAGCCATGGCTCAATGTTTCAGCGGGCATGGGAACAAGTCCCTTTGCACGCATCCGAGTCGCATCCCCTCCTGAAGTAAGTTTGATTACTTTAGAAGCAGCGTTGTAATTACTTTTTCTTCGCTGGCTTCTTAGCCTTCTTCTTAGAAATTTCAGCTGCAACTAATTCAGCAATCTGCGCTGTATTCAGCGCTGCACCCTTTCGAAGATTGTCTCCGCAGAGAAAGAGATCCAAGGACTTTGGATCATCTAATGACTGGCGAACACGGCCTACCCATGTTGGGTCTGTTCCAACAACATCATTTGGTGTTGGATNCTTTTTATTTTCTGGTTCGTCCCAAAGTACAACTCCAGGTGCCTTTTCAAGAAGCCTTTGCGCAGCTTTGCGAGTGACGGTTGTTTTAAAGGATGCGTGGACTGCAAGTGAGTGCGTTGTAAGAACCGGAACGCGAACACATGTTGCAGAAACCTTGAGCTTTGGCATACCAAGAATCTTTCGTGATTCGTTGCGAACCTTAAGTTCTTCAGATGACCAACCATCTTCCTTAAGTGATCCTGCAAATGGAACAACATTCATTGCAAGAGGAGNTGGGAATGGACCGTAATCATCAATGTGAGTGCGAACATCGCCGGTCTCTTCACCAGCGCTTGTGCCTGCAACCTTTTTGATCTGTTCGCGAAGTGCATCGATACCAGGTTGTCCCGCACCTGATGCAGCTTGGTAGGAAGCAACAACAAGTTCCTTCAAACCAAACTTCTTATTGAGCGCCCCCATCGCAACAATCATCGAAAGTGTTGTGCAATTTGGATTAGAGATGATTCCCTTTGGACGCTTTAAAGCATCCTTTGGATTTACCTCAGGAACTACAAGTGGAACCTTGGGATCCATGCGGAATGCACCTGAATTATCAACAACAACAGCGCCACGCGAAGCGGCAATCGGTGCCCACTCTTCGGAAATCTCATCAGGAACATCGAACATCGCGATATCGATGCCATCAAATGCATCGGGAGAAAGTGCAACAACGGTGAGTTCTTCACCGCGACACATCAGTTTTTTACCGGCGCTACGAGCGGATGCAATCAAGCGGATTTCTCCGTAGACATTTTCGCGCTGTGTAAGGATGTCGAGCATGACGGTGCCGACAGCGCCGGTGGCGCCAACAACTGCAAGTGAAGGAAGTTTCTTTTCTGTACTCATCGACCGGTTCCTCCGTAAACAACTGCTTCTCCATCTGCATCCAAGTCGAATGCAGAGTGTGCTGCTTTAACGCCCTTTTCAAGATCTTCAACGCGGCAGATAATCGAAATACGAATTTCTGAGGTTGAGATCATTTCAATATTGATTCCTGCTTCTGACAAACATGCAAAGAATGTTGCAGTCACTCCTGGGTGTGAGCGCATACCAGCGCCGACAAGTGAAAGCTTTCCTATTTGATCATCGTATTGAAGTGATTGGAATCCAATCTCTCCCTTGATGTCGTTAAGAATCTGGGTTGCTTCTGCNCCCTCAGCTTTTGGCAATGTAAATGAGATATCTGTGAGACCCGTTGCTGCTGCAGAAACATTCTGCACAATCATGTCGATATTAATATCGGCATCTGCAATAGTCTGGAAGATACGAGCAGCAACACCGGTGCGGTCTGGTACTCCGACGATAGTTACCTTTGCTTCGCTCTTATCGTGTGCGATACCAGCGATGATTGCTTGTTCCATGTCGGTTGCTCCCTCCGGATGATCTTTGACCACCCATGTGCCTTCCTGATTTGAAAATGATGAACGAACGTGAATTGGCATGTCGTAACGTCGCGCGTACTCAACGCAACGAAGGTGAAGTACCTTTGCGCCAGATGCTGCAAGTTCCAACATCTCTTCATATGTAACTGTCTTTAATTTTCTCGCAGCAGGAGCAACGCGTGGATCTGCTGAGTAGACACCATCAACATCGGTATAAATTTCACAGACATCTGCCTCGAGTGCGGCAGCGAGCGCAACAGCAGTCGTATCTGATCCNCCCCGGCCCAGTGTTGTGACATCGCGAGTATCTTGGTTAATTCCTTGGAAGCCAGCGACGATGGCGATAGCGCCGTGATCAATTGCTTCGCGAATACGAGATGGCTTTACATCGATGATGCGAGCCTTGCCATGTGTACTTGTTGTGAGAACGCCAGCTTGTGAACCGGTAAATGAAAGTGCCTCATGTCCGAGGTTGGAGATTGCCATTGCAAGAAGTGCCATCGAGATGCGCTCTCCAGCAGTCAGCAACATATCTAGTTCGCGCCCATTGGGAAGTGGCGTCACTTGATTTGCAAGATCGATCAATTCATCGGTTGTGTCGCCCATGGCAGATACGACGACAACGACCTGGTTGCCAGCCTTCTTTGTCGCAACGATGCGGGCGGCAACGCGCTTGAGGCCCTCGGCATCAGCGACTGAGGAGCCGCCATACTTTTGAACGATAAGTCCCATGAGGGAATTTTGCCACGAGAAAAGAAGAGAATCGAGTATTTATCACATAGTGAGACGGCTAACGTCTCACTATGTGGAAAATTACAGGATCTCTACATTAGTGTCCGAACCCGTCAAGGCAGCCTTGATATCCAGACGGTGTATTCAAATAGGACTGCAGTTGACGTGCCTGCAGGCCAAGATACGTCGGAATACCTCGAGCTTTAATCATTCCTGTCGCCATCGCAGAGCTACATTGACTTTTTGCGGTGTCACTCGCTGTGCTCACTTTTGCAAAATTCTGTCCGACTGTGAACATGGTCTTGTAGGCGTTGCTTGTCTTATCAACTTTACCTACCGGCGTTTTAACGACAGCAGCAGCTTTCGAAAGATTCCAACTCGAATTTCCGGCCGTTAGAGACTCATCGTCCATGGGACATTGACTCAAGAAGTACCTTGGTGATCCATCGGACATAAAGATTACGTGGTACCAGGAAGCTTCAACATGATCTCCGTTTGTATCGTCGCGATAAGAGGACCACACAAATACCCTTAAAGGCGTCTCCGGATACGGATTCGTTGTTACAAATTCTTGAAAGTAATCAGAATTAGCATCAGGGGTCCTTACATACGGGTATCCGTAGTCATAACTAAGAGTTCTGAAATCTGGTTCCATGGAATTAATTGTCCAGTTTGAACTGATGCGATCAGCCGAACAATTGCTTGTGATGCTCGTATCAAAGGCATCGGGATACTGATTACTTGCAATCCAATCAAGTCCATTTTGGGTGTTGCCGCTCCCTGTATCTTGTTGGAAGGCATCTACAGTTCCTGAGAAAAGATTCCCTACCTCCGAAAAACTGTTGACCAACTGCTCTGAATGAAGAGCTAAAACCGGGCCAACCGGATCCGGCAAACTGATCTGGGTGGGTGCTGCTTTCGTAGAACTGAATCCATCCCAACAACCCATGTAACCGAAATAGTCATTTAAAATAGTTTTGTTTGAAGAGCTAATTGATCCTGCTTGAATCTCAAAAGATTTTACAACATATCCGTCTGCGGAATTTTTGCAAACTAACGAGCCATTCCCTACGGTTGGATTTGCCTTCTTTAGCGCTTGACCGAGCGCATAACCTTTTAGATAATTTACTGGAGCTTTATATTTGGAAGAAGTCCCAGTCCAGATTGTGCTTCCTGATTTGTTTGAGCATGTAAATTGAAAATAGCTATTTTTAATAATTGATCCNCTCTTTGAACAGGCACTTCCAAGGAGGGGAAGTGATTGATGGCCTACTGGATCAAACGCAGAGGCAGCCTGTGCCGGCGAACTGAGAAGTAAAACGCCTAGGCTTAAAAAGGAGGNGAATAGTTTTTTCATACACAAGGAAACCATAAATCGCAGAGTATGTGTGATGACAAATTGTTCGTTTCTCATTAAGTGACCAATCAAAAACTTCTTAAACGGTTCTCCGGCCTTCAAACGCTCGGCCGAGCGTTACTTCATCGGCATATTCCAGATCCCCACCAACAGGAAGGCCCGAGGCAAGGCGGCTGACCTTGATCCCCAGCGGTTTGATCTGACGGATCAAATACGAGGCCGTCGCCTCCCCCTCAAGATTTGGGTCGGTAGCAATAATTAATTCAACAAGATCGGGATTTCCCAAACGAACCATCAATTCACGGATACGCAGATTCTCGGGGCCAACTCCATCAATCGGTGAGATTGCTCCCCCGAGGACGTGATACTTGCCGCGAAATTCGCGAGTCTTTTCAATTGCCATAACATCTTTGGATTCTTCAACAACACAGATAACAGTTGCATCTCGGCGTGGGTCACGACAGATGCGACAAAGCTCTTCTTCGCTGATATTTCCGCATTCAGTACAAAACTTCACTCGCTCTTTCACAGTGCGAAGAACATCAATCAAACGTGATGTATCAACGCGCTCGCTCTGAATAATATGGAAAGCAATACGTTGGGCAGATTTTGGACCGATGCCAGGCAAGCGTCCGAGTTCATCGATGAGATCTTGTATCGCGCCTTCGTACATCTGCTATCCGCCTATTCGCCTGAAATTGTCTTGATAACTTTTGCACCAAGTTCGCGGGCAAGTAGTTCTGCACCGCTCAATTGAGCTTTATCGGATGGATCTTCTGTTGTGCGCTCGTGCACCGGAGCATTAACGCTTGGGTCAACAACACATTCAACTTTGAGATCTAGGCCCACAACATCGGCAAATGATGCCTGCAAGATCACATCACTTCCAGAACGAATAAATGAATCGCGTGCACCAACGTTCACGATGCCGATTGTGATTGCCTTATCGTCCACCGAGAGAACTTGTGCACTTGCAGAAAGAAGTGACCATGTTAAACGGCGGCGCTTTTTAACATTTTCAATAACATCAGGCCACAAGCGGCGAAGTGCTGCAATATCAACAGGCCCTGTTGGCTTTGGTTGTGGGACGTGTTCTTTAACTGGAGCCGGTGCTTCTTTTTCTACTGCAACAGTTGGCTTTACAGCCGCAACATCTTCATTCGCGGGTTCATCTGGAACTGGTGGTACCTGACTTTGAATTCGTAGTCCGGACACTCTCTCTATTCGTTCAATGCGAGCAAGAAGTCCTGCATCATCATTTCCTGGCAACATGATCTTTCCTGCAATAAGTTCTAAAACCAAGCGAGGGNATGCATTTCCGCGCATTTGGTTAAGACCATCGTGGGCGATTTCAGCTGCACGGATAAGAGATGCTGCGCCAATGTTATTTGCTTGCGCATTCATTCTCTCAAGCTGGTCTTCTGGAATATCGCGCAGAATATGTCCTGCTTCCCCACGAGTGGATCCCACAACAATGAGGNCTCGAATACGTTCCAATAAATCCTGGGTAAATCTGCGTGGATCAAGCCCGGCTTCAATCACCTTGTCGATGGTGTTAAACAAAGTTGAAACATCGCGTGCTGCAATTGCATCGATAGATTCATCAAGAAGTGCGCCGTCGGTGTATCCAAGAAGTGAAACGGCGATCTCGTAAGTAACACCATCTTTTCCAGCACCAGCAAGAAGTTGTCCAAGAACAGAAAGTGCGTCACGAACTGATCCACCAGATGCACGAACAACAAGAGGAATAACGCCTTTTGCGACCTTTACGCCTTCTTTTTCACAGACACCTTCTAGGTGCTTTGCAAGAATTCCTGGTGGGACCAAACGGAATGGGTAATGGTGTGTTCGTGAACGAATCGTTCCGATTAACTTATCTGGTTCTGTTGTTGCAAAAATAAAGAGAACGTGTGGAGGTGGCTCTTCTACAACTTTGAGCAACGCATTCGCAGCGCCGGGTCCAAGCTGGTGTGCCTCATCGATAATGTAAATCTTGTAACGAGATTGAACAGGTGCGAAAAATGCTTTGTCGCGAAGATCGCGAGCATCGTCGACAAGACCGTGTGTTGCAGCATCTAGTTCCATCACATCAATAGAACCAGGGCCATTTGCAACTAGATCACGACAAGATTGGCATTCCCCGCATGGATTTGGTGTTGGGCCTTTTTCGCAATTAAGACTGCGGGCCATGATGCGTGCGCTAGAAGTTTTTCCGCAACCGCGAGGTCCACTAAATAAATATGCGTGATGAATCTTTCCGGATTCGAGTGCATTTGAAAGAGGTTCGGTGACATGTTCTTCACCAATAACCTCGCCAAAAGAGGAGGGGCGATACTTTCTATATAAAGCTAATGACATTTCAACCCACTCTTCTCGTACTTATTGGCCCATATTCACGTATTGCTATTGGGATCCCCCGCACACCCACCAGAGCGCACCTACCCTTGCTGCATTCCTGCCCTGGGGGAGTTCAGTGCGGTAATGCCGCACGGAGGATCTGGGTAAATCCTACTTCTCTCCTCCGATACCCTTGGCCCTGATAAACAAGTTAGACACTCGAGGCTGAAGAGCCTCGCTGGAGGATTCGCATAGCGGCCGAGTGCGCACGCTTGGAAAGCGTGTAAAGGGCAACCTTTCGAGGGTTCAAATCCCTCATCCTCCGCTCTCGGAATTGCCAAGCAATTCCTACGCCGGAGGATGCCCTACCTCCGGCTATTCATGCCGGAGAGATCATCCGGAGAGTGCTGACTCAATTGCGCTGGCGGAGGTTTAAATCCAAGAGCCGCCAGTGAGAAAATTATTTACTGCGCGTAATCGAAGTATTCTTCGACCGGAGGATTCGCATAGCGGCCGAGTGCGCGCGTCTCGAACACGCGTAGACGAAAGTCTCGAGGGTTCAAATCCCTCATCCTCCGCTCTCGGAATTGCGAAGCAATTCCTACGCCGGAGGATGCCGTACGTCCGGCTATTCATGCTGGATGGCTAAAGTTGAGAGGTGGAAACATTTGATATAGGCATCGAATACTTCAATTCCATTCGTGGAGTTCTTGCAGAGCTTCCACAGGATGCATCCGAGAGACAGCTAATCACATTAACTTTTGAACAATTAATTGAAAATCAAGATCGTTACGAAGCCAGAGCAAATTATCTTCTCAAAGAGAAGTTGCTTCAGATGCAGTTTGGAGAATGTCGTTTTGAATACTTCATTCTTAACTCACAAGTGACGTTTTCAGTATCACGGGATAACGGACGCAGTTACCTTAATCTGCATACATTGCCTCTTGATGGTAATCGAGAGTCTGATTTGGGAACTATCGCCAGAATGATGGCCGAGGCTGAAGCCAGAATACTTTTGGAGCCGAACTAAATCTCTACCCCGATGTATTTTGTTTCTAGGAATTCGTGAATTCCAGCGAAGCCACCTTCGCGGCCAAGGCCAGATTGTTTTNCTCCGCCAAATGGTGCAGCCGGATCTGAAACGACGCCACGATTCAAAGCAATCATTCCCGATTCAAGAGCCTCTGCTGTACGAATTCCGCGCGCAAGATCTGATGTAAATACATAGCTAATTAATCCGTACTCGGTGTTATTTGCTAATTCAATTGCTTCTTCATCAGTATCAAAAACAACGACCGGTGCGACAGGTCCAAAGACTTCATTCCTCAAAATTTCGTTGCTTTTTTCGACGGAAATAACTGTCGCTGGATAGAACGCGCCATCGCCTTCAGGCTTCTTTCCGCCTGTCACAATCTTTCCGCCACCAGCAACAGATGCATCTACAAGATCTGCGATCTTGTTGCGCTCCTTTACGGAGACGCTTGAACCAAGCTGTGCACCATCATCAAGACCTGGAGCCATCTTCAGGGCTTGCATCGCTTCAGCAAACTTTTTGGTGAATTCTTCTGCGACAGAACGAGCGACATAGAAGCGGTTTGCAGCGGTACATGCAGCACCACCATTTCGCATCTTTGCAACCATCGCTCCTTTTACGGCCTCATCAATATTTGCATCATCAAGAACAAGGAATGGTGCATTTCCACCAAGTTCAAGGGATGTTCGGATAACAAGGTCTGAACATTCCTTCAAGAGAACGCGACCAACTTCTGTTGAGCCAGTGAATGAAAGATTGCGAACTCGAGGATCGTGCAAAACCTTGGAAAGCATTGGGCCTGTCTTTGATGGAAGAACAAAATTCAAAACACCTTTTGGAAGTCCGGCGCGCTCCATAACATCAACGATGTAGAGANCTGTCAATGGTGTTTCACCTGCAGGCTTCAAAATCATTGTGCATCCTGCGGCAACGGCAGGACCAATCTTTCGCGTAGCCATCGCTGCAGGGAAATTCCATGGAGTAATAAGAAGTGAGACTCCAACAGGTTGGTGTGTAACGAGAATGCGCTTATCCCCGCTTGGTGATTTACGAAAATCTCCTGGTGTGCGAACTGCCTCTTCAGCGAACCAACGGAAAAATTCTGCGGCGTAAAGAACTTCACCTCTTGCATCAGAAAATACTTTTCCATTTTCCATGGAGACGAGCTTTGCAATTTCATCTGCTTCGGCAATCATGATCTCAAATGCTTTGCGAAGAATCTCAGAGCGAACTCGGGGAGCAGTCTGTGCGAATGACTTTTGTGCTGCATATGCAGCGTCGACTGCAGCAAGACATTCAGCATCGCCTGCTGTTTGAACTTCGGCAATCACTGTGCCAGTAGCCGGGTTGTAAACAGGGAGAACCCCGTTTCCTTTCACCCATTCGCCATTGATATAGAGGTCTGTCTTGAGATTCATCCCAGAATCATAGGCCTGGTACCCGATTCCGCTATGAGCCAAGTAACATTTGGGTGTGCCTAAAGCCTGGAGTGATGACGCCCCTGCCCCAATGATTTTGCAGGAGCATGCGCAATTAAAGGATCCCTTTAGTTATAAGTTGAAGAAGTTTTTCCTGGGAAATCCTTTAAACCGCCACTCCCTTTCACACCAACGCCTTTCCAAGACATTTGCTCTAGGAATTCTCTCTTCTGACTGTATCTCCTCATCAGCATATGGAAGCGAGCAGATTCTTCTCGCCCTTCTCCCTGCTTTTGGTCTGGCGGCTTTTAATATTTTAATGCCGATGACGGCAATCGTTCTTGCAGTTCTAGTTATCGTCACGATTTCATATCGCGAAGTTGTCCAGGTTTATACAAAGTCTGGCGGGGCATATGTTGTATCTCGCGACAACCTTGGTCCGTTATTTTCGCAAATTGCAGCAGTGGCTCTCATGCTCGATTACATCGTGACGGTCGCAATTCAATCCTCCGCCGGTATCGATGCAATCATCTCTACATTTAATGGTCTTCTTCCATACAAGTTGTGGATGACTCTTGCTGTCATTGCCCTTCTAACATTTGGAAACCTTCGCGGAGTGAAGGAAGCCGGCGCTGCATTTGCCCTTCCTACATACCTCTTTGTTCTCTCACTTGTCACAGTATTTGGTATGGGTATCTACCGAATCTCGATGGGAACTCTTCCAAAATTTGATCCGCATGCGCTGCACGGTGCTGTTGCAATTGGACAAGCAAAGGGACTTCTCAACTTTGCTGCGATATTTATCTTGCTTCGTGCTTTTGCAAACGGTGGTTCCTCACTCACTGGACTTGAAGCCATCTCTGACGGCGTCTCTCTTTTCCGTGAACCAGAAGGTGTAAACGCCAGAAAGACGCTTGTCGTTATGTCTGCGATCTTGGGTTCACTTGTCTTCGGGGTCTCTTACTTCGCACACCGCACATGGGCAACGCCATTTGAAACAGGAACTCCGACTGTGATCTCTCAGATTGCAAAGGCAACCCTAGGCTCTGGAACATTTGGAAACATCATGTTCTATGTTGTTCAAGGAACAACGATGTTGATCCTGATAACAGGCGCTAATACTGCGTTTTCTGGATTCCCATACCTTGTGAACTTTGTAGCAAATGATGGCTTCCTTCCACGCCAGCTCACAAAGCGTGGACACCGTCTTGCATTCTCAAACGGAATTCTCCTTCTTGCTTCAGGTGCAACGGCACTTGTTCTTATTACAGGTGGATCTGTGAATCACCTCGTTGCCTTTTACGCGCTCGGTGTATTCACCGGATTTGCNCTCGTTGGTTTTGGCATGGGTAAACGCGCTCTGAAAAACAAAGGAAAAGGCTGGCTCTACAAAGTTATTGTGAACTGGCTTTCTGGCACAGTCTCTGCCGTCATCATCGTCATCTTTGCTGTTGTGAAATTTACTGAAGGTGCATGGGTCATCCTCGCAATCACGCCTGTGATTGTTTTTGCACTCATTCGCCTCAACGGTCAATATCGTCGCGAACAAGCAGCTCTTCGCGTTGGCGCTGGCGAAGATCGCGCGACATCAATTACGCGCCATGATGCAACAATTCTTGTTGATGCTGTCGACCTTGCAACACTTGGAACAGTTCGTTATGCGCGATCACTCAAGCCACGCAAGCTCAATGCCGTTCACTTTGTTATCGATGATCGTCACGCTGAAGAAATCAAGGAAGCGTGGGCAACAAACCCCGCTGTTGCCGATGTTGCACTTGAATTGATTGATTGCCCCGATCGTCGTCTACCAAATGCGGCGTTGGATTACGCAATCCGTACAACACAGTCCCCAAATGTTGAGCTCACACTTCTTCTTCCACGTCGCGCATATTCTGCTGTTCTGGGTCGACTTCTTCATGATCAAACAGCTGACGAAATTGCAAAGCCAATCTCACAACTTCCTCGCGTTGTTGCAACGATTGTTCCTTTTGATGTCACTGCTGAAATTCGAGAAGATTCTGCCTTTGCTGAAAAAGAATCCGCACCGGTTGCTCACGTTGCATCGACACGTCGAGTAAATGATCCGATTCCTGAAAACGTTGAGCCTTCGCACTATTCAGAATCAATCGTTCCTATTTCATCTGCAACTTGGCGCAAACGTGCACACGTTCGAGGAAATGTGACTGCAATCCGCACAGCTCCCTCGGGTTCAAATCCACGTGTGGAAATTGAAGTCTGGGATGAAACTGGCGGAATTACTCTTCAATTTATTGGCCGTCGTGAAGTTATTGGCCTTGAAGTTGGATCAACACTGTGTGCAGAAGGAATGGTTGGCGAAGATAATGGCGCGCTGACGATTTTGAATCCTTCGTACGAAATCGTTATCTAAGCTCCTCAAAAAACTTCTTTAACAATTCGCTGCATTCTTCTTCCATAATTCCTGCAATAACCTCAACCTGATGTGGTGAACGAGGATCTCGCAAAATATCCCAAACCGATCCCACTGCTCCAGCTTTCTCATCCCATGCCCCGAAGACAACTGTCTTGATTCGAGATTGTGCAATCGCACCGGCACACATTGCACATGGTTCAAGAGTGACGACAAGGGNCATTCCATCTAAGCGCCAGCTACCTTTTGCTTTTGCTGCTTTTCGAAGTGCAACGATTTCTGCATGTGCAGAAGGATCATTCTCTTCTTCGCGTTGATTTCGACCTTCGCCAAAGATTTCTCCCATAGTGTCCATGACAACGGCGCCCACAGGAACATCTCCTGAAGTCAGCGCTTGTTCTGCAATCAATAGCGCGCGGCGCATCGCGATTTCATTAAAGGTTGACATGAATTACGCCAACAACTCCGAGAACTGTTCTCCAAATCCCAAACGCCAAGCAATCGCTTCAATCTGCTCATCAGGAAAGAGTTCTTCATCTGCTGAAAGAGTTTCAAGCTCCATCGCGCTCATTCCATGATCAGCTAGTAAGTCAACATCTCCACCAGGTTGGGATTCATCATCATCTTCAGGCATCGGCAGATCCAACATATCAATCAGATCGGATGCAATGTCATATTCATTTGCATAGGTGACATCGCTGATCATCATTTGGGTTAATGCACCCAAGGTGCGAGCAACGATAAAAAATTCATCATCGATAGCAATAAGAGCAAAAGTCCCTCCGTTGACGCGCTTTGATTTCAGCGCATCGAGAACTTCGGAGATATCGCCAGGATCATCGAGCGTCTGAACATTCCAGCGCCCATCCTCGTGCCAAGCAAGTACGCCAACATCTGCTGAATCGTCTGAAACATCACTCATTTTGCGCCCCCTCTGCTCGTCTCTTTTTGGTCCCCGCTACCGCTGTTAATACTGTCACCTCCCAGACTATGGGACAAGGGTCATTTCCCCGCTATCGTGGGAGTGTGAAAGTACATGTCGCCAACCATCCGCTCATCACCCACAAACTGACTGTTTTGCGCGATGAAAATACAAATTCACCCACCTTTCGACAGCTCACCGAAGAACTCGTTATGTTGCTTGCATACGAAGCAACACGTGAAGTGAAGACTGTCCCTCAGAAAATTAAAACTCCTGTCGCCGAAACAACTGGGGCTGTTCTTGCAAAGCCTCGTCCAGTCGTTGTCCCAATCTTGCGCGCGGGACTTGGAATGCTTGAAGGAATGACCCGCTTGATTCCAACCGCTGAAGTCGGTTTTCTTGGAATGGTTCGTGACGAAGTAACTCTTCAGGCTTCAACATATGCAAATCGACTTCCAGAAGATCTTCGTGGTCGCCAGTGTTATGTCCTGGACCCAATGCTTGCTACCGGTGGGACTCTGATTGCTGCATTTAATTATCTTATTGAACGAGGCGCGCAAGACATCACTGCAATCACCATCCTCGCTGCGCCCGAGGGAATTAAAACTGTTCAGGATGCATTCGCATCATCTGACTTCCCAATCACAATCGTGACTGGTGCTTTGGACGAGAAACTCAATGAAAAGGGTTATATCGTTCCTGGCCTCGGTGACGCCGGCGATCGCTTATACGGAGTTGTTTAAATGGCATCAACTAGCCCTGGCTACGCAATAACAATTCGCGTTGATGGACATCCATCGGCACAACCTGTTGCGCAAATAACGGCAGCACTTGTGAAGACTGGCGCATCTATCNCCGCTCTCGATGTTGTTGAATCCACTATCGAGCATGTTGTTATTGACGTTACATGCGATGCGATTAACGCCGATCACGCCGAGGAGATCACTGCAGAAATTACTGCAAACAAAGATCTCAATGTTCGCAAAGTTTCTGACCGCACATTCCTTCTCCACCTTGGTGGAAAGATTGAGGTTGTTTCAAAGGTTCCACTCAAGACTCGTGATGATCTCTCTCGTGCATACACACCTGGTGTTGCACGAATCTGTCAGGCAATCGCTGAAGATAAATCCGATGCGCGTCGCCTCACAATAAAGCGAAACACTGTCGCAGTCGTTACCGACGGCTCTGCTGTTCTTGGTCTTGGAAATATTGGCCCTGAGGCTGCACTTCCTGTGATGGAAGGAAAAGCTGCACTCTTTAAGCGTTTTGCTGATGTTGATGCATGGCCTGTCTGTCTTGATACACAGGATGTTGACGAGATCGTTCGTACCGTTCAAATCCTTGCACCTGTATACGGCGGCATTAATCTTGAAGATATTTCAGCTCCTCGTTGCTTTGAAGTTGAGCGACNCCTTCGTGATCTTCTTGATATTCCTGTCTTCCATGATGACCAGCACGGAACCGCGATTGTTGTTCTTGCTGCACTCACAAATGCTCTGAAATATGTAAAGAAGGATCTTGCAACTGCAAAGATTGTGATGATCGGCGTTGGTGCTGCAGGTACCGCTATCGCTCGACTTCTTGTTGCATCAGGTGCGCAAAACATTATCGGTTTTGACCGCCATGGCGTTGTTCATGAACACCGCGATGGTGACGATCCACTTCGCACATGGTTTGTCGATAACTGCCATCCAGGAGATTTCCGCGGAGATATCCACCAAGCCCTTGCTGGTGCAGATGTATTTATTGGCGTCAGTGCCCCAAATGTTATTAATGAGGAAGATGTCGCATCAATGAATAAAGATGCGATCGTATTTGCACTTGCAAATCCAGATCCAGAAATCGATCCAAATCTTGCACGAAAGTATGCGGCTGTTGTTGCAACAGGTCGTAGCGACCAACCAAATCAAATAAACAATGTCTTGGCATTCCCAGGAATTTTCCGTGGTCTTCTCGATGGAAACATCACAAAAATCACAGACAAGATGTTGACCGCGGCTGCTATGGCTATTGCTGAATGTGTTTCTGCCGATCAGTTAAACGCAAACTTTATTATCCCGAGCGTCTTTGACCCACGAATTGCTACTACGGTTGCGAGTGCTGTTCGTAAAGCGAACTCGTAAGAAGCCACTGCTCCTCTAATTCCTCAATGCGTGCCGAGACGTTCGCAAGTTCCAGCATAACCTCGGCCAACTTTTCATGATTTGTCGCGGCCTCCTCCTGGGCGATATGAAGTTCACCTTCTAGAGCACGTGCTTTTTCTAATTGCTTTTCAATCTTTGCAATCTCTTTCTTTGCATCGCGTGCAAGAGCTGCGTTTGAAACACTCTGCTTCACTTCAACTTTCACATCCTGGGAGTCAGCAAGGGCTCGAAGTCGAAGATATTCATCGACCCCACCTGGTAAATCACGAAGGGTGCCATCACCCATGAGCCCCACAAAACGAGTACAGACACGTTCAAGAAAATAACGATCGTGGGAGATAACAAGCAAAGTCCCGGCAAATGTATCCAGCAGATCTTCAAGGGCAGTGAGCGTTTCAACATCGAAATCATTTGTCGGCTCATCCAACAAGAGAACGTTTGGAGAATCCATCAATAGGCGTGTTAATTGAAGACGGCGACGCTCCCCACCCGATAAATCGCCCACGGGNGTCCATTGAGAGTCACGATCAAACCCAAGTCGCTCACACAGTTGTGATGCTGAAAGTTCTTTACCGCTTCCAATCTCTACATACTTTGCAACATGTTCCACAGCCTCAAGAACTCGCCATTGTGGATTGAGTTCGGCCAAATGCTGTGACAAAAATGCAGGCTTCACGGTGATTCCAGTGACAAGTTTTCCTGCCGTCGGTTTATTTTCTCCAGCAAGTGTTCGCATCAACGTTGTTTTGCCAGAACCATTCACACCGACAATTCCGATGCGATCTCCAGGGCCTATATTCCAATAAACATCTTCAAGAAGTTCTTTTTCACCCGCGGAAACTGAAATATGTTGGCACTCATAGACCGTCTTACCAAGTCGATTTGTTGCAAAATTGAGAAGCTCTGCATCGTTACGAATTTCAGGTTCATTTTCAATAAGAGTATTTGCAGCTTCAATTCTAAACTTTGGCTTTGCCGTTCGAGCAGGTGCTCCGCGGCGAAGCCATGCAAGCTCTTTTCGAACTAACATTTCGCGCTTATCGCTTTCTACACTGAGTTGGCGTTGACGTTCTGCTTTAGAGAGAACATATGCAGAATATCCACCTTCATATTCTTTAACTTCACCATCAACGACTTCCCATATGTATTCGCTGACCTCGTCAAGAAACCAGCGATCGTGGGTAATCACAACAACAGAAAGATTTGTGCGAACCTTCAAATGGTCTGCAAGCCATGCAACACCTTCGACATCAAGATGGTTTGTTGGTTCATCTAGAAGTAATACATCAAGTTCGGTTATCAGTAACTTTGCAAGATTGACGCGACGTCGCTCGCCACCAGAGAGNGAATGAAAATTTCGATCAAGGATCTCATCGCCAAAACCACCAAAGAGTCCATGCAAGACATCTCGAACAGCAACATTTCCGGCCCACTCATGTTCTGCAGCGCTTCCTAAAACAACTTCGCGAACCGTCGATCCTGGCGCCGCGTTATCGGTCTGAGAAAGCATTCCAACACGGACTGTTGAGCCTTGTGAAACTCGGCCTGAATCAAGAGGTTCGATTCCTGCAAGAACTTTGAGGAGTGTGGATTTTCCACCGCCATTTCGCCCAACTACTCCTATACGTTCCCCTTCGGCCAGGCCAAGGGAGACGTTCAGGAGTAGCGGCTTGATATCAAATGCCTTGGATGCTGATTCAAGATTGATCAGATTCCGAGGGGCCATGCGCTTATCTTAGTTTGTTGATGAGCCCAACTTCACCGTGAATACCTTGCTTCCACCACTCGGAATTGTTGCTGTGACTTGAATCGTTGTTCCGGGTGCATAGGAGCGAATCTTTACAATCGCCGCTAATTGATCGGCTATGCGTGAGCTATCGATAGCGGTGATGATTGCTCCCACAGGAATACCGGCTTTTTCAGCGCCTTCTCCTGCAACAAGTTGTGAAACCTTGGCACCAATTCCGGTGTAAGTCGTATCAAAGTAAACACCGAGCAATGGGCGCGTACTTGTATGCGTTGGTGATGTGATGATCTCTGTATAAACGCGCTTTGCTTCATTAATAGGAATTGCAAAACCTAAACCAATATTTCCTGACTGTCCCGTCGACGAAGAACTGGTTGAAGCAATAGCGCTGTTGACACCAACAAGACGTCCCAAAGAATCTGTTAAAGGNCCACCGGAGTTTCCTGGATTAATGGCAGCATCGGTTTGGATTGCATCTACATAAGAGTTGACGCTTGAGGTCGCACTTGCACCCGTTGTGACTGGGCGATTAAGTGACGAGACAATTCCTGATGTCACAGTTCCGGATAGACCAAGTGGTGATCCAAATGCAATGACAGTGTCACCGATTGAAAGTGATGAGGAATCACCGATTTGAATAACTGGAAGATTTCCCTTTGCAACTTTCAAAACCGCAAGGTCATAATTTGCATCTCGGCCAACAATTGTGGCTGTGTATTGATCGCCATTATCCATTTCAATTTTGATGGTGCCACTTGTTGCGGCAGCCTCGATGACGTGGTTATTTGTTAGAACATACGATGTCGATGCATCGGATTGGATAATCGATCCGCTTCCAGTGNCCCCGCCTCCAGCAACAGTGACATTAACTGTCACCACTGATGGAGAAACCTTTTGCACAACAGACTTAATAGATGTTGTAGGAAGAGTAGATGCGCTGCTTTGAGAAAGTGAGATTGCAGAACGATTAGATGCGCAGACTCCATTTGAAGGTGCGGCATATAAGGCGTTTGTGCGATTGTCTGCACAGATCACTGAGGTAGATCCGCTAAAGGTTCCGGCGGCTGTTGCAAATCCTCCGACGGCAGTCACCCCAACAATGACGCCCACAAGTACTTTTCCTGCAGTACTAGATATCTTCAACATCTTCTCTCCTTATATAGATCACACGTGTACAGCGATGGGTAAATCTAAATATGTAACCCTCGAAGAACTGTGAGTAGTTCCTAAGAGTTTTCTGAGAACTGCATATTACGCACCTGCGGAACAAAGAGGGTTGCGGCAATGGCTACGGCTGAAATTCCAGCGAAGACTTCCAAAGCCAGTGTGAGTCCAAGCCAATTTGCTACAGGGGCAGCAATGGCGAGGNCCAGCGGGCGCAAGGAGAGGGAACCCATTCCATCAAAGGCCGATACGCGCGAGAGGGAATCGCGAGGAACTTCCTTTTGAAGAGCCGTTGTCCAAATAGCGCCCCACAAATCAAGGGAGATTCCCCAAACAAAGGCGCATGCCGAAATGATCCAAAGATTCATGGGACCTGCAAGTGTGAAGATATAAACCGAGACAGAGAATGTCATTAACATCAAAAAGCGCATCGGGTATTTTGGTCGAAGTTTCATACCAAGAAGTGATCCGACGATATATCCAGCTGCTTCAGCTGATAAAACAATCGACCACGATTTTGCACCGCTAAAACTTTTCAGCGAAACAAGTGGGCCAAGAATATTTTCTGCTGCAGCCCAACACATCACAATCAAACCAAATGCAGCGACGATGACAACAATCCAGCGGAAGGAAAGAAAGACCTTCCATCCGTGAATGAGGTCATCAATCATTGATGTTTCGCTTTCGACTTGTTCAGTGAGATGTCGCATACTGAATACAACAAGACCACATATTAAGAAGCTTGCAGCATCAAATGTGAGCGCCAAAGTTGATCCGATTGTAGAAACAAGAATTCCGCCAACGGCAGTACCGGTAATAATCGCGATATTTGCTACAAATTGATTTGTGGAGTTTGCCTTTTGAAGATCGGCTTCATCGACTAACGCCGGCATCAATCCACCAAATGCTGGCCAGAAAACTCCCCAACACAATCCAAAGGTGATGTTTACAACGATAAAAATTCCAAGAGGAACATGGCCGGTGCTAAAGAAATATGCCTGCACAAGAAATGCTGTGCCGCCGATAATGTCCATCAATCCCAGAATTCGGATTCGGCCATATTTATCTGCAATAACCCCACCCATCGGTGACATGCAAAGCATCGCAATAGTTTGAATTCCAAGAATCCAACCAAGAAGCGATGCGCTTCCACCGCGCATATGAAGGATGCCAAATGCAAGCGCTATGGGGCCCATGCCATTTCCAAAGTTGGAAATAAAGCGCGCTACAAGAAAGCGTCGGTAATGTGGCCGACGGAGGATTTCACGCATTATTTAGCCTTGCCCTCGATATCTCGAAGAACGCGATGAATATCTGAGGCAATCTCTTTTAGTTCTGCAAGCTCCATTTGAGCAAATTTGCGAGCTTCTTTTGCCAATTCGAATTCACCGAGGGATGCAGCGTGAGTCTCATTGATCTTCTGTTCCACAGATTTTGATCCCACATTTTGTCCCACCATGATGATGGAGAGAAGAACTAATTGGAGAAATGTCTGTGCAAGCCATGAAACGATGACAAGGACGCTTCCACTCTTGAGAGCCGATGGAAGTGAAATCAACGCAATAATCGCAAATGCGTATGCACACCACATTGTGGCGACCCCAGAGGNGATCTTCGCCGCTAGCTTCTCATTGAATTCAGCAATTTTGCTCATACGCGAATCATACGCTCGCCAGGATTCCCTGCTTGATTGGCTACTATTGCGCCTTGACCATGAGCACACATACGCGTAAACACAAGATTATTGCTGGCCTCTCGGTCGGCGTTGTTTTCGCATCTGCTCTTTTCGCGCTCTTCACAAAGACTGCCGCAACATCGATTCCACGCTCGCATGCTCTCTATGGCGTCCCTGCATCGAAGAATGGCGACACAAATATTCTCTTGCTTGGACTTGATTCACGTCGCGATGCAAACGGNGCAAATCTTCCACGAAAACTCTTGGATTACATGCACGTTGGATCTTCTTCATCTGTTGGCGGATACAACACAAACACAATGATTGTGATCCACATTCCTGCAAAGGGNGCTGCGACAGCGATCTCCATTCCTCGCGATGACTATGTCAATGTCCCAGGACTTGGAATGAAAAAGATTAAAGAAGCATATGGCTATGCGAAGTACGCCGAAGATTCTCGTCTTTATAAACTTGGTGTCAAAGAACCTATGCGCGAACAACAATCACGCGAAAAGGGTCGAATCGCTACTATCCAAGCCATTTCACAATTCCTACAAATACCAATCGATCACTTTGCCGAAGTAAACCTCGTTGGCTTCTACGATCTTGCAACAGCGCTCGGTGGTATTCAAGTCTGTTTGCGTCACGCCGTGAATGACAAGCAATATTCTGGCGCCGTATTCCCTGCCGGTCTTCAAACTATTACCGGTGTTCAAGCACTTCAATTTGTTCGCCAACGCCACGGCCTTCCAAATGGAGATTTGGATCGCACACATCGCCAGCAAGCTTTTATCACCGGTGTGATTACAAAATTCCGCACACAAGGAATCTTTGGAAATCTTTCAAAGCTTCAAGGACTTCTCAATGTTGCAAAGAAGGATGTTGTTATTGATAGCGGATGGGATGTTCTTGGGTTCTTGCCACAAGCAAAGGCACTCACCGGTGGAAAGATTGTCTTCCACACTCTTCCTATTGAAGGTTATGTCATGCGCAATAGCCAATCAGTAAATCTTGTGGATCTGCCAACTGTCCGTAAATTCACCCAGGATTTGTTCTATCCAGCACCAGTAGTGAAGGGCAAGGCAAAAGCCTCACCTTCACCAAAACCAACAAAATTAAATTTTGCCCATCAGGCAAATGGAACTGGTGTTAACGGTTCAAGCATTCCGTGTATTAATTAGTAGCGGTACGTTTTAACTACTTTTCCATCCACCACTTCATTAAAGTGCGCTAACTTTCCAACTGCGATACTTCCCACAAATTCAATTCCCAAAGTTTGCGCTGGCAGTGTTGACGCGCAGTACGATGCATATTCAATCGATGAACCAAATGTGCTGATCAAGTTCTCAAACGCGGCCTTCATCGTCAATGTGCTTCCAGCAAGAGAACCATTCGATGTTAAGCGAGCTACGCCATCCTTTACGTCGACTCCAAGCTCTCCAATTTTGTATGCACCATCTGGGCCNCCTGCCGCAGACATCGCATCGGTTACAAGGATGACCCGGCCTGGCGCAGTGCGAAGCAATAGTTCTGTAGCGCCCTCATCCACGTGATGCCCATCGTTAATGAGTTCTAACGCCATCGACTCATCGAGAAAGGCAGTCAAAGTGACATTTGGATTTTTGTGATCAATCGGAGGCAAACCGTTGTAGAAGTGCGTAATAACTGCGGCACCAGCTTGGATTGCTCGCTGAGCAATTTGCGCATCAGCGTTGGAATGTCCGATAGCGGCAACGACTCCGCGCTCCACAAGAAATTCAATTGCTTCGATTCCATGAGGTAATTCAGGAGCAAGAGTCACCATGGAGATTGCACCATCTGCAACATCTAGAAGTTCCTGCAGCTCTGATGGAACAGGATCGCGCAAGAGAGCTGGATCGTGTGCTCCGCATTTATGAGGAGATAGATATGGGCCTTCTAAATGAATGCCTGCGATATCCCCGCTCTGCACGAAAGGCAATAAGCGCTGGATCTGAGCTTTCAATACATCCAAGGGTTCTGTCACAAGACTCGCAAGCGTTGTGGTTGTTCCATTTGCGCGATGAATATCAATAACCTTCTGAATCTCATCTGCGTTCTTGGAACCATAATAATGTCCAGCACCACCATGGCAATGAATATCTACAAATCCTGGAATCAATGTTCCATCAATTACTTTATCGGGTGATCCCTCAGCATTAACCGTGATAATCACATTATCAATAATTTCAATCTTTACATTTTCGCGGATCTCTCCGTCGATGAGCGCTCTCTTTGCTTCAACAATCATGAGGCGCCCGCGGCATCGAGTGCCAACATTGCACAACCAATTGTCCCTGCTTGTGAACCATAGGAAGCAATCAAAAGTTTTGGCATACGTTGAAATGTGAGTCGCTCTTCGAGCTTTTTCTTAAGAGGCACGATGAGGGCATCGCCGACAATAGAAACGCCGCCGCCAAAAACAATTACTTCAGGTGAAAGAATGGTAATCAATTGCTCGCATGCAACAGCGAGGTAATGAATCGCTTCATCCCAAACTTTTACAGCATCGCCATCACCTGATTTTGCAAGATTGAAAATCTCTTCCGATGTTGCACTCTTTCCAGAAACTTCTTTGAAATTTTCACCAATAGAGAGCGCTGATGAGATTGCTTCAAGGCNCCCATGTCTTCCGCAGACACATAGGCGATTGTGCCCAACATTCACATGGCCGATTTCACCAGCGAATCCATCTGAAGATCGAATGGCTCCATCAATAACGAGTGCAGCAGCGATGCCAGTTCCGATGGGAATAAAGATTGAATTTGTAAATCCTTTTGCTGCGCCATTACGCATTTCTGCAACCATACCGGTGCGAACATCGTGGCCAAATGCAACTGGTTTATTTGTTTCTTTCGCAACAAGATCGCGGATGGGTACATTTTTCCAACCAAGATTTCCTGACCACCGTGAAGTTCCGGCGACCTCATCGAGAGCGCCTGGTACTGCAAATCCGACTCCAGCGATTGGGTGGCGTGATTCAAATAAAGAGACCATTTTTGCAATCTCGCGAGCAGTCTCAATTCCCGTGGAGTCACCTTTAGGTGTTGGTGCAGTAGCAGTTTCAATAATTTCCAAATCAGAGCTGACAAGAGCTGCTTTTATAGATGTGCCACCCACATCAACGGCAGCTACATATTTCATTACCCAATTCTAACGGGTCGCCTGTTAATTGAGAATGACTGAGCGAGCAAGCCCGCGTGGGTAATCAGGGTTGAGTCCACGCTTCTTTGCAATCGCAATAGCAACGCGTTGGGCTTTTACCAAATGAACCATTGGATCCCAATCTGACTTTTCGAAGAGNGCGCCAGTTGCGATAATCTCTTCTTCAAGTTTCTTTTCAATCTCTCCAAATGCCCATGTGCAACGGCCTTTTTGTGCAATGGACATTGGTCCGTGACGATAATCCATTGCTGGGTATGCCTCGGCCCAAAATTGTGCAGCCTCACGAGTCTTGAGTGCACCTTCTTGTGCAAGTCCAACAGTCCATCCCCGTCCCAAGAATGTAATTTGTTCGACGTCAAGAAATGGTGAAATATCTGAAGCGAGCGCAAGTTCGCATTGATCTGCAAGTGGCAATAAATCTGTACCGTTATGCGCACGAAGAAGTCCAAGCGCAGAAGTTNCCCAGCGAGTTTGTACAACTGATTCTTCATCAGCAAAATCAAGGATGATTGATTCATCTGCATGTTCGGTGACAGGAGAACCAGCCACGGCGGTGATAACAACGGTAGGAAGCTTTGTCTTTGCAAGAAGCTCTACAGTCTCAGTTGTTGTTCCTGAGCGTGAGATCGCAACAATGCGATCGTACTTGCGGTCGTAATTGAACTCTGACCCGGCGTAGATATCGGTCTCGCCGTGGCCAGCGCTCTCCCTGATCCCGGCATATGCCATGGACATGAACCACGATGAACCGCACCCAACAGCCGCCACACGCTCACCGTGCGCAGGGAGCAGGCCTGCAACAGATGGGGCCATCGCAGCTACCTTGCGCCAGGTATCTGTCTGTGAGGCTATTTCGCGATCGGCATGTGTTTCGGCTGTAAAGGGGGCTAATGAGCTCATGGGCAGACCGTACGGCCAGAAAGCCGGCTAAGTCAAGAAATTTTGCTCGATTTTGCGTTATTTTAATTGTAACAAAACATTTACTCTCAAAACCTTGCTAATCCTTTGCAGGTGCCGTTGAATCATCCCACCCGAAGGAAGCTCCCGCTCCCTTCTACCCTCAATCCTTAAGGGAGACAATTGATGAAAATAAAGTATTCAACACGTCGCGTTGCACTTGGTGCTTCGCTCGTTTTGGCTGCATCAGGCGTTGCTGGACTCGTTCCAGTAGCTCACGCTGCAACAGTTGATCTACAAATGGTTGCTGCTGACTACCCAGGCGACGGCAAGACACAACAAGCACAATGGGATGCTCTTTCAAAGGCATTCACTGCTGCAAACCCTGGCATCACCATGACAGTAAACGTTGTTTCATGGGATGTTATCGATGACAAGGTCAAGACACTTATCGCTACAGGTAAGACACCTGACATTGTGAACAAGGGCGACTACTCAGCACCAGCTGCTGCGGGTCTTCTCTACAAGGCTTCTGAAATGGTTTCTGCTTCAACACTTGCAGATATCGTTCCAACATTCTTGAACAACTCAAAGTACAACGGAACAGCTTATGCAGTTCCTGATCTAGCTTCTGCTCGTGCTTTGTTCTACAACAAGGACATCTTGAAGAAGGCTGGCGTTACAAAGCTTCCAACAACATGGGATGAACTTCTTGTTGCTCTTAAGCAAATCAAGGCAAAGGTTCCTGGCGTTTACGGATATGCAGTTCCAATGGGTCCAGAAGAAGCACAAGCTGAATTCTCAATCTGGGCTGGCGGAAATGGTGGTCGTTTGTACGACTACACAGCTAAGAAGNGGACTGTTAACTCAAAGGCAAACGTTGAAGCTATGACTTACTTGAACAAGCTCAACAACCTCAAGCTCATTGAGCCAAACCCAGCAAAGTGCGATCGCACAGCTTGCGCACAAACATTGTTCGCATCTGGCAAGGCTGCATTCATCAATGGTTCTGTTTTCCTTCCAGCATGGTTGAAGGCAAATGGCGGAGCTAACCTCAACCTCGGTACAGGTTCATTCGTTCACAACACTGGACAAGAAGCTGTAACACTCGGAGTTCAGGATTACTTCACTGCTTACAAGGCAAATGGACACCAGGCTGAAATCCAGAAGTTCATGGACTTCTTGTACCAGCCAGCTAACTACGCTGATTTCCTTAAGGCTGCAGGTGGATTTATTCCTGCAACAAAGTCTGCAGGTGCAGTAGCAGCTAAGGATCCAGCACTTGCTCCATTCATCGCATTGCTACCACACGCGATCTTCTACCCAGGAGATATCGCAACATGGCCAGCAGTGAAGGGTGCTCTCCAAACATCTGTTGGTCTTGCTGTAACAGGCAGCCCAGCAAAGGTTATGGCTGATCTTCAGAAGAAGGCGCTAGCTGCAAAGGCGTAAGCCTTAATCAGTTAACCTAATAACAATATGGCAACGGGATCAATTCGCAGAAGTCGCTTTGGCGCACTTCTGTGGATTGGTCCCGCTGTCGTTTTAATCTTGGTGATGGTCGTATGGCCAGCCATCGAAATGATTCGCACATCGCTCCACGAAATTGATCAAACAGGTATCGCAAAAGGTTGGAACGGAATATCTAATTTCCGCACCTTGATTCAAAACCCTGATCTTCCACAAACTCTTATACGCNCCCTTATCTGGGTCACCGTCATCGTCGTTTTTACAGTTTTGATTTCACTTCCTGTTGCACAAATTCTGCACGGAAAATTTCCAGGACGAAAAGTTGTTCGATACGCAATTATCGTTCCTTGGGCTGCATCGGTTGTTATGACCGCCACAATTTGGCGCTGGATGCTTGATGGGTTCTACGGAATCTTCAATCGCATTCTCCAAGATCTTGGAATCTTGAAGGAGCCAATCGATTGGCTCGGTAACCCTAATCTTGCATTTATATTCTTGATGGTTGTTGCAATTTTTGTATCTGTTCCCTTTACAACATATGTGATTCTTGCTGGTCTTACAACAGTTCCTGATGACATTCTTGAAGCTGGCGCTATTGATGGTGCAAATGGTTGGAAGCGCTACAAAGAAATTATCTTTCCTCTTCTTCGTCCAGCACTTCTTGTTTCAGCCGTTATTAATTTGATTAACGTCTTTAACTCTTTCCCCATCATTTGGGCGATGACAGGTGGCGGTCCTGGATATTCCACTGACACCACAACAACACTTGCCTACAAGATCAGCTTCCGCGATCAAGATATTGGCCAGTCTGCTGCGATGGCCACCATTAACTTCATCATCATTCTGATCTTTATCTCATTCTTCTTGAAGGTCTCCAAGTGGCGGGAGACAAGCGAATGACAATGGCTGG
>JGI24890J29729_1000383_pt1 | contig 29459 bp, 27 predicted proteins | sample FreactcultureFD7_FD_29729 | JGI IMG/M metagenome (IMG submission 29729)
TCCCGCTCGCTGACATGAGCAGGATTGTGGTCTAAACATGGGTCAACTTAGGATGCAAATTTCCTGAGAAAGTGGGTCAGATTTAGATGCAATTCAACACGTTAGGGCTGCATCCGGGTAGAAACAGCCATTTCGAAGAGATATATAAATGATGCTGATATACATTCATCTCGCTGTGGCACTCCTGGCGATCCTGACCGCACTCATCGCACCGTGGCGATATCTCTGGAAACACGAGACCTTGCTTCTTTCAGACATCGTATTGCCTTTTGCACCGGCGTTATTCGTGGTGTTCGGGCTGGCGTTTTTGAATGAAGCTGCCCAAGTAGGGTGGGGCGTGATTCTGTATCCGGCCATTGCCATATTGCCGGGAGCCGTCCTTCTCAATGTCAGGGCTTTTCTCTTGACCAGACTGCGTGTTTCACCGGAAAAGATATCTCCCGCTTTGCTGGCCGCTGTTTCGGTGGCAGCGTTTCTCTTTGGCGCACTGGTTTCACCATGGTACGACTGACTACTCAGTGCGAATGGAGCTTCAAAAATGAGTTTTGCCGGGCGGCTCTCGCTTTGCGCGTTACAAACCGGGCATCTCTATCAGAAGAGAAACAGCTCGTGGAATGATTGTCTGCTTCCAGCCAATAACGGACATAATGAGCGAAATGAATTTATTGGAATCCAGAAAGTGTCAGTTTCCATCTACTACTCCGCCCGCAGAAAAAAGCCATTAAGTCCCTCGGAGATCAAGGAAATAGAATTGATCTGTGCAAGATATTCAGTTGATTCCCAAATAGAAAAATTCCTGTCGACAGGTGTTGGCCTTAACTGGGAATCCTTTCAGTTCGAACTCAACGGTCAGCGACCAGGCATGTTCAAAAGCGCTATCGTCTTTTCTGGTAGCACCAAGCTTCCGGACAATTCAGGCGAAGCGACATGGATAGGTGTGCAGCACTGGTGCGGCTGTCTCTCCGAACTGCGTCGCCTGTTAAATTCATGCGACTGGTCTGCCTCTGTTGAAGATCATGATCTGCACTGGGACAGTCTGACATTGGCCTATGATCCACAAAAGTAGCGAATAGCTCGGTCCGCAATCGGCCACTATCATATCTTCCCGACTATTGAATATGCTCGACAAAGCCATCGTACGTTCCATCATCGATATGTTCATCTTTCTGGAATTCTCTGAAGATTCGCAGATCGATGAAGATGTTGCCGTTTCTCAGATGGAAGCCCTTGCTGCTCAACTTCACGGCGCGCCGGAAGCCACCAGGATGGACCTGGTTGAAATGATCACGGAGCTGGCCCCGCAATATGGAGAGCACTCGGATTTTGTTCGGGCATTGCCTCGGACAATCGGCCTTGAATGATGGAAGTCCTCTTGCTGTCGGGGGCGAAGAAGACAATCTCTTGTCCAGGAAATTGAATGTTGAACCAGATCTCCTTCCGCGATTTGCATGATGCGCTGTTGGCGCATGATGGCGAAAGCGTCTATGCCGAGGTTCTATTGCCTTGGCTCAGGACAAGTGGAGACCAGCAAACGTGGTTGCGCTCCCTGGGTCACCGAGAAGGTGCACCTGTTCCTTTGGTGACACTGGAGGAGTCGTGGGAGCTTTATGCGCTGAGCCGTGTATTGGATCTTCTGATTCTGGGTTTCCAGAAGCCGGGGCCAGACGCGGGCTGGGAAGGTCCGCAGATTTCCATGGATGAATTTCTGGAGTTCATCAAGGTTCTGGGCCTGAGATCGCTGACGCCTGCTTCCTTTTCGCCGTTCCATCATGAGATCGTCGATGCACGTGTATCGGACAAGGCTTCTCCTGCTCCTGAAATCATCTCCTGCCGATGGCCGTGCGTGATGCTCGGCAATCTGCTTGTCCTGCGCGGCGGAATTGAATTGGAAGCAAACGCCAAGGTTCTTGATCCTGATCTGGCGCGCAGCACGACTCTGTATTGGGCCTATCGCCGAAAAGGGAGGCCTCACCGTGATCTGTCCCACGGCTGGGGAAGCAACTCGCAATGGAGAACGACTTTTCGGCGAGACTATGCCATCGGTAACATGCAGTACTTCAACGTCGATGGCAAATACGATCTGCACGCGAAAGGATCTGAATTGAAGGGGGTCCTGGAAGCCTGTCCGGAGCTGACTCTCGACGAGCGAATTGAGCTCCTGACGAATCGTTGCTTCATCAGGTGCGTCAAGCCGCATGATGACCTGTTGCCGTACGATGATCGATTTCAGAAAATAGTCATCTAGAAACCGTTTCGGCCAGAGGAAGACTTGATTGATACCACTCCGGGTGGATGCTCTGGTCGGCGTCAATGTTTCCGAACATGTCGACAGGTTCGCTGCGGCAGGTTTGAATAGCCATCGCGATACGGAGCAGTGGCCACTTATGTCCTGAATGCCCGCCATTGCAGTAGGCAGACATCACCAACACATGATTGAAAATGAACAGCAACCGAAAATCAATGGAGACCTTCAGCAAATTCCTGAGCCTGGTACTCCGCCACAAGCCCGAAGAGATCGGCCTTCAACTGGATCCCGCCGGCTGGGCAGACGTAGATGAACTGATTCGATTGGCCAACGCTCACGCCAATGGCCTGAGCTTTGACCGCCCCTTGGTCGAAGCCATCGTTGCGAGCAGCGACAAGAAACGTTTTGCACTGAGCCCCGATGGCCAACGGATTCGCGCCAATCAAGGCCATTCCGTCGAGATTGCGCTTGGACTGCCACCCAGCGTGCCGCCGGACGTGCTGTATCACGGTACGGCGACGCGCTTTCTGGAATCCATCTACGCCCGCGGACTGCATGCAGGATCCCGGCAGCATGTGCATCTGTCCGCCAGTCCTGAGGTGGCAAGGCAAGTCGGCAGCCGGCATGGCAAGCCGGTCGTGCTTGTGGTCGATGCAAGGAAAATGGCCGCAGCGGGAAGCGTGTTCCATATCGCCGATAACGCTGTCTGGCTGACCGATTCCGTGCCTGCCATTTACCTGAGCGAGCTGGTCGAGAACGCTCACGCCGGCATGGAAAACGAATCCGGCGTGAAGTGAGAATTACGTTGTTCAACGGGACGGTGGTGGATCACGACGCCGCCACCACCGCCTCCAGCTCCTTGCCCCGGGTCTCCGGCAGGATCAGGCAAGCCACGATCACCAGCCCGTAACACCCCGCCGCAATCCACCCGATGGTCTGCCCCAGCGGCAGGCTGTTGCTGAGATATCCGACCAGCGCAGGACAGATCGCCCCGACCGCACGCCCGAAGTTGTAGCAGAATCCTTGTCCCGAACCGCGCACATCGCTGGGAAACAGTTCAGACAGATAAGCCCCCATCCCCGAGAAAATCCCCGACAGGAAAAACCCCAGCACAAAGCCCAGCGCCAGCATCCACGCATCGGTAATGATCAGCTGCGTATAGCTCAGCACCAGCACGATCCCCATGGCCGCGAACAGCATGAAACAGCGGCGGCGGCCGATGGTGTCCGACAGCCAGGCCGAGGTCAGGTAGCCGCAGAAAGACCCGCCGATCAACACCAGCAGATAGGTACTGGTGCCCAGCACCGACAGGTGGCGTTCCGTCTTCAGGAAGGTCGGCAGCCAGGTGGTCACCGAGTAATACGCACCCTGCATGCCGGTCGCCAGGAGGCTGGCCAGCAGCGTCGTGCGCAGCAGGTCGCGATGGAAAATGCGCAGGAAGTTGCCGCGCTGGCCGCTCTCGCGCAGCCGGGCCTGGGTCGCCAGGAAGACCTCCGGTTCGCTGATGGCGCGGCGGATGTAGAGCGTCAGCAGGGCCGGCAGCACGCCGATCCAGAACAGCACCTTCCACGCCGTCTCCGGCGGCAGCACCGCGTAGACGCCCCAGAACGCCAGCGCCGACGCTGCCCAGCCCACCGCCCAGCTGCTCTGCACCAGGCCCGAGGCCTTGCCGCGATGGCGGGCCGAGATGGTCTCGGCGATCAGCACCGAGCCGACGGCCCATTCGCCACCCATGCCGAAGCCCTGCATCGCACGGGTAAAGAACAGCTCGCCGAAGGACGTCGTGAAGCCCGAGAGGAAGGTGAAGAGCGCAAACCACAGCACCGTCCATTGCAGCACGCGCACCCGCCCGTAGCGGTCGGCCAGCACGCCTGCTGCCCAGCCGCCGATGGCCGAGGTCAGCAGGGCACCGGTGGCGATATAGCCCGCTTCGGCCTTGCTCATGCTCCACGCAGCCAGCAGCGTGGGGATGAGGAAGGTGTAGATCATGTAATCAAAACCATCCACCGCATAGCCGGTGAAGGTCGCCGTGAGCGTGCGTCGCTCGGATGTCGTTGTCTCTTGCAGCCACATGTTGATCCCCGTAATGAATGTGTAAATCACTGACGTGCGGCATCGCTGGTCGTATGCAGGCAGCATGCGGCCATCGATGAAAAAACGGTAGAGCGGCAGCAGGCGCTAGGCCCGCGCGTCGAGCAGCAGTTCGCTGTTGAGCTTGTCGGTCACCAGCATGTAGCCGGGTGCATGGGTGATGCAGAATTCGGGCCGGGCGGCGACGATGGCGGCTTGCGGCGTGACGCCGCAGGCCCAGAACACCGGCAGCTCATCGGCGTGGATGTCCACCGCTTCGCCATAGTCGGGCTGGTGGATATCGGAAATGCCGATCAGGGCCGGGTCGCCGATGTGAATGGGTGCGCCATGCACCTGAGGCGTGCGCGCGGTGATCTGGATGGCGCGGATGGCATCGGCGGCCTTGAGCGGCCGCATCGACACCACCGTCGGTCCCTGGAACACGCCCACCGGCTGCGTCGGAATATTGGTGCGGTACATGGCCACGTTGCGGCCTTCGCTGACATGGCGCAGCGGAATGCCGGCGGCCAGCAACGCATGTTCGAAAGAGAAGGAACAGCCCAGCGCGAACGTGACCAGATCGTCGCGCCACACCGCGCGCAGGTCGTTCACTTCAGCCACGCGTTCGCCGTAGCGCCACAGGTGATAGCGCGGTACGTCGCTGCGCACGTCCAGGTCCAGGCCCAGCGCGGGCAGGGCGGGCGAGCCAGGCTTGGAGACGGCCAGCAAGGGACAGGGAATGGGATTGCGTTCGCAGAAGGCGAGAAAATCATCGGCCAGCGCTGCCGGCAGGATCGCCAGGTTGACCTGCACGTGGGCGCTGGCCACCCCGCTGGTGTGGCCGGTGAATGCGCCGCTGCGGGCAGCCAGCCGCACGTCGAGCGCGCTGGAGGAAGCCGACAGCGCAGGGGCTGTTGCGGGATGAATCGGTACGGCAGGCGAGGCGGTGGCAGTCTCTGGCATGGCGGTCTCCTTCTTGGAATGGAGCCGATGTTAGGAGCGTGCCGGGACAGCGTCCAACAAAAAATTTATATCTTTTGTTATCGATTTTTTCGATGAGGACAACGGAAATTTCACTGTAGCGATTTCCGTGCCAGTGGCTCATTTTTCTGCGGTGCGGCCTTTGCCCTAGGTGCGCCGTGCATGCTCCAATGCCGAATCGAGCACCAGTTCGGCCAGGCTGGAACTGGGGTCTTCGCGATAGCTGGCGTGGATCTGCAAGGGCGGGAGCGTGGCCTCGCAGCGCAGGATGCGCAAGGGAAGACGGCGCGTGAGTTCGCGCACCGAGGCGCGCGGCAGGGTGGCCACACCGAAGCCGCCTTCGACCAGCTGCACCATGGCGGAGATGGAAGAGATGGCATGCACGCGCGGTTCGATCACGCCCCATTCCTGGCATAGCTGCAGCAATCCCTGGTGCGGCTGCGAGCCGCGCTGGAAGGTGATGAGGTCGTGCGCGGCCAGTTCATCCAGCGTATGGGAACGCGTCCCGAAGCGTTCGCGGTGACCCACGAAGACCATTTCCATCGGCGTCATCAGACGCGAGCGCACCGCCGTGTCGCTGCCCACGGTGGAGGTGAAGACCAGGTCCTGGGCACCGCGCCGGATCTGCTCGGTCAGTACCGGCGAGGTTTCCACGGTGAGTTCCAGCGCGAAATCGGGATAGCGGCTGCGGATTTCCTGCAGCCAGGCCGGCAGCCAGCTGTGTACTACCGATTCGATGCTGCCGATGCGCAGCAGCAGCGGGCCCGCGCTGTTGCCGCCGAGCTCCTGACGGATCTGGCGCTGCATGTCGAGCAGCTTCACCGCCAGCCGCTGGAAGCGCTGGCCGGCTACAGTGAGGCGAAACTGTTTCTCGCGGCGGTCCAGCAGCACCACGCCCAGTTCCTCTTCCAGCGAGGCGATGCGGCTGGACATGGTCGATTGCGTGATGTGGAGCTTTTCAGCGGCGCGGGTGATGCTCTTGAGCGAGGCGGCCCAGTGGAAGGCCTCGACGAAACGCAGGTTCATGAGTGCTCGGCGGTGAAGTGGATGGCTTGGCGCAATGCGTCGCGTAGCCTACCAGATGCCCGGATACCATTGCGCTTGTTCGGGAATCGGTCGAACCATGCCGGTTTTCTTGCGCACCGCACCAATTTTCCCGCCGCTTGACACATTCCCTCCCCATACCTATCCTCACCCCCGATTGGTCATACCTTTTGTCGCCCGCACACGCCGGGCTGGCGGGCCAGGCCGACACTGCCGCGACGGCAGCGATTCACCCTACAGGCAGATACCCAGAGAGCATGTCCTTCGACCCCATCGTCCAGAAATCCATTTCCGAGCAGGTAGCCCAGCGGCTGCTGACCATGATCCGCAGCGGCCTGCTGAAACCCGACCAGCAACTGCCGCCCGAGCGCGAACTGGCAGCCATGCTGGGCGTGGGCCGTCCTGCCGTGCGGGAAGCCATTCGCGGGCTGGCCCTGCTGGGCCTGCTGCGCATCCGCCAGGGCGAGGGCACCTTCGTCAGTTCGCTGGAAACGCGCGAGCTGCTGGAGCCGCTGGAGATGATCATCGATCTCAACCCCGGCACGCTGGAAGCGCTGTTCGACGCCCGTCTCATCATCGAGACCGGCGTGGCCGCGCTGGCCGCGACCCATATCGACGACGCCGAACTGGCGCGCCTGGCGCGCAACGTCGAGGATGAGGCGCGGTTGCTGTCGGACCCGGCGGCCTTCTCCGCAGCGGATGTGGAATTCCACGAGGCCATCATTGAGGCCTGCAACAACCCCTTCCTGCAAAGCGTCGCCGGCAGTCTCTACATGCTGGGCAAGAAGAGCCGCTCCATCACCTCGCGCATCCCCTCCACGCTGGAACGCAGCCTGCAGGACCACCGCGACATCCTCGATGCGCTGAAGGCGCGCAATCCGCACCAGGCCTCCGAGGCCATGCGCAACCACCTGCTGAGGGTGCGCGATGCCTATCGCAGCGCCGGACGCAGCCAGAACGAATCAGTCTACGACTGAGTCAACAAGCACGATCCAACGCAAGAAGCGTCGCCGTTGCTGCCGGGCTGGTCCCGCAGCATTCCACAACGGCGGCGTGGCAGCACAGCCGCAGCATGGCCGCGGTGCCCCTCACAAGAAGCGATACCGGCAAGGCGCGCAGGGCCGCCTGTTGATGCAGCACTTCTACAAGCCGGACAGGCAGGATCTTTCCTTATCAATCGATTGCAGGAGAACAGCATGCTGGATCTGGCAGGTAAAGTCGTCTTCATCAGCGGTGCGAGCACCGGTATCGGCGCGGCAGCCGCGCGCGCCTTCGCGGCACGTGGCGCGCACGTGGTGGTTCACTACAACAGCTCGAAGGAAGAGGCGGAGGCGGTGGCCGCAGAGGTGCGCGCCGCCGGCAGCAAGGCCGTCACCATCGGCGCGGACGTGCGCGATACGGCAGCCATCAACGCCGCCGTCTCCAAGGCCGTGGAGCAGATGGGCCGCATCGACGTGCTCATCAACAACGCCGGCGCGCTGGTCAAGCGGGCCCCGCTGGAAACGGTCACCGATGAACTCTTCGACGAGATCATCAACATCAACGCCCGGTCGGTGGTGGCCTTCACGCGTGCGGTCATTCCCGTCATGCGCGGCCAGGGCGGCGGCAACATCATCAACGTCACCTCGGTGGCGGCACGCCATGGCGGCGGCCCCGGTGCGCTGATCTATGCGGCCTCCAAGGGTTTCGTCAGCACCATCACGCGCGGCATGGCCAAGGAATTGCTGGCTGACAAGATCCGCGTCAATGCGGTGGCGCCGGGCGTGATCATGACGCCGTTCCAGGAACGCTTCACTACCCCGGAACAACTGGAAGGTTTCCGCAAGACCATTCCCATGGGGCGCATCGGCGAGCCTGATGAATGCAGCGGGGCTTTCCTCTACCTGGCCTCGGACCAGATGTCGGGCTACGTCACCGGCCAGATCATCGACGTCAACGGCGGCCAGTACATGCCGTAAGGTTCGGCGCCGCGCCGCGCCGCGCCGGGCCGGTTCTGGCATGGCTCTTGCGGCAGGGAGGATCATGCGCCACGATCCTTTCCTGCCCGTTTCCACTGCTGCCGCCCTGGCCCCGCCAGGCGGCCTGCTGCGCGACAAGCTGGCCCTGCTGCTGGACTCCACCGGCGAGGGCATCTACGGTATCGACCTGGAGGGGCGCTGCACCTTCATCAACCGCGCCGGTGCGGCGATGCTGGGCTACGCGCCGGCAGACGTGCTGGGCCACAACATGCACGAACTGGTGCATCACAGCCATGAACACGGCGGCCATTACCCCGAGGCCGAATGCCCGATCCTGAAGGCCTTCCGCAAGGGCGAGTCCTGCCGGGTCGACCAGGAAGTGTTCTGGCGCGCCGATGGCAGCTGCTTCGCGACCGAATATTCTTCCTACCAGATCATCGATGCCGGCCAGGTGCGCGGGGCGGTGATCGCCTTCAGCGATATCTCCAAACGGCGCCAGGCCGAGGAACAGTTGCAGCGGGCCAAGGCCGAACTGGAAGTGCGCGTGGCCGAGCGCACCCGCGAGCTGTCAGCCGCGCTGCGCCAGGTGCGGCAGTTGTCGGCGCATGCGCATTCGGTGCGCGAGGACGAACGCACCCGCATCGCCCGCGAAATCCATGACGAACTGGGCAGCCTGCTGGTGGCACTCAAACTGGATGTGAACTGGATGGCCAAGCGCGTCACCCACCTCGATCCGGTGGCGCGCAAGTGCGAGGCCATGAGCCGCCTGATCGAAACCGCAGTGGACAATGTGGGACGCATCATCACCGACCTGCGCCCCAGCATCCTCGATCACCAGGGCCTGATTGCCGCCCTGGAATGGCAGGTGCAGGAATTCTCGGAAGCCACCGAATTGCCCTGCGAGGTCGAGTTCGATATCGCGCCGGAAGCCTTCGTCCCGGATGGGGCCAAGGCCACGGCGGCGTTTCGCATCTTCCAGGAAATGCTCTCCAACGTGGCGCGCCACGCGCAGGCCACGCAGGTGCGCATCGCGGTTCACCTCACCCCGGCAGAACTGCGCATGGAGGTGGAAGACGATGGCGTGGGCACGCCCCGCGCCGCGCAGGAAGCGGCCACATCCTATGGCGTGATGGGCATGCGCGAGCGCGCCTTGCACTTCGGTGGCGCACTGAGCATTGCTGGTGCGCGGTGTGCACCAGAGTACGGCAGGCCGGGCACGCTGGTCTGCCTGCGCCTGCCCCATCACGCCAGCCGGGAGCTGTCATGAGCCGCCCTGGCGACAACATCCGCATCCTGCTCTGCGACGACCATCGCATCGTGCGCGAGGGCTTGAAGCAGATCCTGGCCGACACGTCCGACATCGAGGTGGCCGCCGAATGCGCCAGCGGGCCGGAGGTGCTGCACAGTGCGCGGGTCGAGGCGATCGACCTGGTGCTGCTGGACATCGCGATCCCCCAGCAGGACGGGCTGGACGTGCTGCGCCAGATCAAGCAGGAGATGCCGCGCCTGCCGGTGCTGATGCTGTCCACCTATCCTGAGAAACAATACGCGGCCCGCTGCTACAAGCTGGGTGCAGCGGGTTATCTCAACAAGAGCACCGATCCCGAACAACTGGTGGAAGCCATCCGCAAGGCCGCTGGCGGCGGCCTCTACGTGAGCGCACAGATGGCCGAGACGCTGGCCTCCGGCCTGGCCCAGCGCGCCACGGCCCCGCAGCGCGCCGCGCATGAGAGCCTGTCGCACCGCGAATACCAGGTCTTCCAGTTGATCGCCGCCGGGCGCAGCGTCAAGGAAATCGCAGACCAGCTGGAGCTGAGCCCCAATACGGTGAGCACCTATCGCAGCCGCATCCTGGAGAAGACCGGTGCTTCCAATGATGTGGGCATCGCCATGTATGCCGTGCGGCACCAGTTGCTGCCGGTGTGAGCTTTTTTTCCGCGTGTCGTCATTTTGCAGCGCGTTTTCGTCATTCTGACGATGTGATCGACGCTGCTTGTAGTGGCAGCACTACAAGATGTCGTGCGCCCATGACGTAATGCAGCGCGCTGGCAAATCCCTTGCAGGTAGTGCAGGTGAAAGCAGCAACTCACCTCACATTCACCAAACGGGGGAATCATGCCGGACGCACCAGAGACCAATCTGTTCCACACCTATGACGCCGAACGCGCCGGGCAGGGCTGTTCCTGCGGCCGCCACGGCAGCCAGCAGCAGCACGAGGCCGATATGCTGACCCAGCAGCAGCGCCTGCAGCGTGGCCGCGATGTCGAAACCCTGACCAATGACGTGGTGGAAGAAGCGCTGATGCGTTCGCTCTTCCCGCGCGTGGCCGAACGCCGTGATTTCCTGCGCGCAGTGGGCAAGAATGCGGCGCGCGCGGCCATTGCCAGCGTGCTGCCGCTGGGCTCGCTGCAGGCCATGGCGCAGGAAAAGAATGGCGCGCTGGAAAAGAAGGACCTCAAGATCGGCTTCATCGCCATCACCTGTGCGGCGCCGCTCATCATGGCCGATCCGCTGGGCTTCTATCGCAAGCAAGGCCTGAACGTGTCGCTCAACAAGACGGCCGGCTGGGCGCTGATCCGCGACAAGATGATCAACAAGGAACATGACGCCTCGCACTTCCTCTCGCCCATGCCCATCGCCATGTCCATGGGCGTGGGCAGCAATGCCACGCAGATGCGCGTGGCCACCATCCAGAACATCAACGGCCAGGCCATCACGCTGCATACCAAGCACAAGGACAAGCGCGATCCCAAACAATGGAAGGGCTTCAAGTTTGCCGTGCCCTTCGAATATTCGATGCACAATTTCCTGCTGCGCTACTACCTGGCCGAGCACGGACTGGACCCGGACCGCGACGTGCAGATTCGCGTCACGCCGCCGCCGGAAATGGTGGCCAACCTGCGCGCAGGCAACATCGACGGTTTCCTCGGGCCGGACCCGTTCAACCAGCGTGCGGTGTATGACGAGGTCGGTTTCATTCATATCCTCTCCAAGGAGATCTGGGACGGGCACCCCTGCTGCGCCTTCGGCACCTCCGAAGAGTTCATCAAGCAGAATCCCAACACCTTCGCGGCACTGTTCCGCGCCGTGCTGACCGCGGCCGCCATGGCACGCGATCCGGCCAACCGCTCGCTGGTGGCCAAGGTGATCTCGCCGCCGGCCTACCTGAACCAGCCGGAGACGGTGGTGGAGCAGGTGCTCACCGGCCGCTTCGCCGATGGCCTGGGCAACGTCAAGAACGTGCCTGGCCGCGCCGACTTCGATCCGGTGCCCTGGGATTCGATGGGGGTGTGGATCCTCACGCAGATGAAGCGCTGGGGCTACATCAAGGGCGACGTCGACTACAAGGCCATCGCCGAAAAGGTACTGCTGCTGACCGAGGCCAAGAAGCACATGAAGGAGCTGGGCCAGCCGGTGCCGGACGGGGCCTACCGCAAGTATTCCATCATGGGCAAGGAGTTCGATGCCAACAAGGCCGACGCCTACGTGAACAGCTTCGCCATCAAGAGGAGCGCGTGATGCAGGGCCGGCATTTAGGCTGGCGCGCTGCGCTCATTTCCCTGCTGCTGCTGGCCGCACTGCTGATGGTGTGGCACCTGGCCACGCTGCCCAAGGAGAGCGCGGCCAGTGCCGCCCAGGATGAGTACGCCAGGCTGATGGGCAAGAGCAGCGGCGCTGCCAAGCGTGATGGCTTCCCCGGACTGGCGCAGATGGGCGAAACCATCCGCAAGGAACTGAGCAATCCCTTCTACGACAACGGTCCCAATGACAAGGGCATCGGCATCCAGCTGGCCTATTCGCTGGGCCGGGTCGGGCTGGGGTTTGCGATTGCGGCGGTGGTGGCGGTGCCGCTGGGCTTCCTGCTGGGGATGTCGCCGCTGATGCAGCGTGCGCTCAATCCCTTCATCCAGATCTTGAAGCCCATTTCCCCGCTGGCCTGGATGCCGCTGGCGCTCTACACCATCAAGGATTCCTCGGTGTCGGGGGTGTTCGTGATCTTCATCTGCTCGGTCTGGCCGATGCTGATGAACACCGCCTTCGGGGTGGCCTCGGTGCGGCGCGACTGGTTGAACGTGGCCAAGACGCTGGAGGTGGCACCGCTGCGGCGCGCCTTCCTGGTGATCCTGCCGGCGGCAGCGCCCACCATCCTGACCGGCATGCGCATCTCCATGGGCATCGCCTGGCTGGTGATCGTGGCCGCCGAGATGCTGGTGGGCGGAACCGGCATCGGCTACTTCGTCTGGAATGAATGGAACAACCTGTCGCTGACCAGCGTGATCTTCGCCATCCTGGTCATCGGCGTGACCGGCATGGTGCTGGACCTGATCTTCGCGCGGCTGCAGAAGTGGGTCACCTATGTCGAATGAAGGGAGCAGCAGCATGGATCACAATTTCCTGAGCGTGCAGGGCCTGGCCAAGCGTTATGCAGCAGGCGCGCCGCCGGTGTTCGAGCAGGTGTCCTTCGGTATCGATCGCGGTGAATTCGTCTGCGTGATCGGGCACTCGGGCTGCGGCAAGACCACCATCCTCAACGTGCTGGCCGGGCTGGAAGCGGCCAGCGAGGGTGTCGTCATCATGGACCAGCGCGAAGTCAAGGGACCGAGCCTGGATCGTGGTGTGGTGTTCCAGAGCCACGCCCTCATGCCCTGGTTCAGCGTGCTGGGCAATGTGGTGTTCGCGGTGCGTTCGCGCTGGCCGGACTGGCCGCGTGTCAAGGCCGAGGAGCATGCACGGCGGTTCATTGAGATGGTGGGACTGAAGGGCGCTGAACACAAGAAGCCCTCCGAACTCTCGGGCGGCATGAAGCAGCGCGTGGGCATTGCACGCGCCTTTTCCATCGAGCCCAAGATGCTGTTGATGGACGAGCCCTTCGGTGCGCTCGATGCCTTGACGCGTGGCGTGGTGCAGGACGAGTTGCTGAAGATCTGCGCGGCCACGCATCAGACCGTGTTCATGATTACTCACGACGTCGATGAAGCGATCCTGCTGGCCGACAAGATTTTCCTGATGTCCAACGGTCCGCAGGCCTGCATCGCCGAGGTGGTCATCAATACGTTGCCCAAGAACCGCACGCGCGAAGGCATGCACCACGATCCGCAGTTCTATCGCATCCGCAATCACCTGGTCGATTTCCTGGTGCATCGTTCGCGCCAGATCCAGGCAGCGCAGGCCAGCGGCGCAGCGCGCCTGCCGACCCGCATCGTCATGCCGGGGCTGGAGCAGGTTGCGGCATGAAGGCAGGGGCAGGGTGACCTGCCATTTCGTCAGTTTATATCGTCGTTTTGCAGCATCGTTTCGTCAGGATCGATGACGCACACTACAAAGTGTCGTCGGTTTTCATTTTTCGTCCACCACAAGGAGAGAGCGCATGGACCGCAACCAAGTCACCCAGAAGATCGTCACCGCCAAGGTCAGCAAGAAGATGACCTGGGCCCAGATCGCCGAGCGTATCGGCCAGAGCAAGGAGTGGACTACCGCCGCCATGCTGGGCCAGATGACCCTGACGGCCAAGCAGGCCGCCGCGGCGCAGGAACTGTTCGAACTCACCGACGAAGAAACGCTGTGGCTGCAGATCGTGCCTTACAAGGGATCGCTGCCGACCCCGGTGCCGACCGATCCGCTGATCTATCGCTGGTACGAGATCGTCAGTGTCTATGGCAGCACCATCAAGGAACTGATCCACGAAGAATTCGGCGACGGCATCATGAGTGCCATCGATTTCAAGATGGATATCCAGCGCCAGGCCGACCCCAATGGCGATCGCGTCAACGTGATGCTGTCGGGCAAGTTCCTGCCTTATAAAACCTACTGAGTCACATCGGGTTACAAGGGCGGCGATGCAAAGGCGCAATGCGCGGCTAGAATAGCGCGCATGCTCAAAGACAAGAAACTCTCCGCCTACGCGCCCTCGGCCACCCGCATCCGGGCGCGCTTCGTGGCCATCTCGTGGCGCGATCTCGCCGTCAGCTTCGGTCCCATCATCCTGCTGATCCTGATCGGCGCATGGCTGGTGATCTGGCTGATCCGGCCGGCGCCGCCGTCGTCCATCACCATTGCTGCCGGTCCCAAGGACAGCAATTTCTGGCGCGTGGCCGAACGCTACAAGGCGCTGCTGGCGCGCGACGGCATCCGGCTGGACATCGTCGAGACCGGCGGCTCGCTGGACAACCTCAAGCGCCTGGCCGACCCCGACCAGAATGTGGACGTCGGTTTCGTGCAGGGTGGCCTGGCCGGCGCAGTACCGGCCGAATCCTTGAGCCCGCTGGTATCGCTGGGCAGTATTTCCTATGTCCCGGTGTCGGTGTATTACCGCGCGCCGCCGCCGCGTGAGGATGGCCGGCCGGTGCCGCCATTGCGGCAGCTGTCGGAGCTGGCGGGCAAGCGGATTGCCATCGGTGGGGAGGGCAGTGGTTCCAGCGTGCTGGCGGCCACGCTGCTCAAGGCCAATGGCGTCGAGTCGGGCGGCAGCACCCAGCTGTTGAACATCGGCGGCGACGAGGCCGCGCAGGCGCTGACCAGCGGCAAGATCGATGCGGCCTTCCTGATGGGTGATTCGGTCTCGGTGGCCACCATGGGCAAGCTCTTGCGCGCGCCCGGCATCCGGCTGCTGGATTTCTCGCAGGCCGATGCCTACGTGCGGCGCTTCCGCTATCTCAATACGCTCAAAATGCCCATGGGCGTGTTCGACCTGGCGCACAACCTGCCGGCGCGCGATACGCAGTTGATCGCGCCCACGGCCGAGCTGGTGGCACGTGAGGACCTGCATCCGGCGCTGTCGGACCTGCTCATCGCCGCCGCCCGCGAGGTGCATGGCAAGGCCAACGTGATGCAGAAGGCCGGGGAATTCCCGGCCCCGCTGGAGCATGAGTATCCGATCAGCGACGATGCGGCGCGCTACTACAAGTCCGGCAAGACTTTCTTCTACCGCACCTTGCCCTTCTGGATGGCCAGCCTGGTGGACCGTGCGGTGGTGATCGTGCTGCCGGTGATCCTGTTGTTGATTCCGGGCATTCGCCTGGTGCCGATGCTGTATGGCTGGCGCGTGCGTTCGCGCATCTATCGCTGGTATGGCGAGCTGATCGCGCTGGAACGCGGGCTCTCGCGCGAGTCGCCGGAGGAGCAGGCCGAGATGCTCAAACGCCTGGACGAGATCGAGATTGCGGTCAATCGCATGAAGATGCCGCTGGCCTTTGCCGACCAGTTCTACGTGCTGCGCGAGCATATCGGCTTCGTGCGGGCCCGGCTGGCAGCCGGTGTGGCCTGAGCGCCACGCCGTAGCAGGCTCGGAAGGGCAGGGTGGCGGCGGCTGTTGTATGCTCGCCATGGTGTGTACAGTACTGTATAAAAAGTACTGTGTATTCATACAGTGTTATGCTAAAGTGAAGCCTCCTATCGACAAGAAGAGGAATCGCTGCCATGACCCACTTTGATCTTGCTTCCGACGCTCGCTTCGCTGTTGCATCGTCCACCCCGTCTTCGCTGGCCATCCGCCTGGGTCGCCGCGAAATCTTCATCTGCCGTGATACCTACGTGCGCCGTTACCGGGTCAATCCGGTGATTGAATGCAGCGCGGGCATCGAGCCCGGCCATGTGGAAATCCTGCTGTTCCGCCGCTGGCTGGTGGTGCTGTCGAAGGCGCGCGGCTGATGCGGCGTGCGCTTGACTGGCTGGTGGTGGATGCCTGCGGCCGGGTGGCCGGGGTGGATCAAGCCTGGCTGCCGCTGAGCCCGCAGGCGGGGATGGTGGCCGAGAAACCGGAGGCGGCCAATGATGCGTCCGTGCTGGATTGTTCCCGGACAGCTGTGTCGGATTACGCGTCGTGATTCGTTTCAATCCGAGTAAAGTCCCTCTGGAATGAAGTCACGAGAGACCCACTCCCAACAGACGTTACGGCCCTGATGGGGCGGCATCGACTGGCCTCGTTGCAGCTCCATCTGCTTGTCCATCGTATCGGCGACCAGCCAGTACCCATCGCGGGGACAGGCTTCGCCGGTGCTGGCGCGAATTCTCGTGACGAGAGCGAGATCCTCGGGTTTGCTTGAGCACTTGGCACCGATTTTCTCGCAGGCGTCCTTCAGTGCAACAAAGAAGTCCCATGTGCCAAGATCTCTGTCCGTAAAGGGCGTGATGTCCATCATGTAGAGCTGGAGATACCGGTGAGAAAAATAAGAAACCTGGTGCAATAAGGCGCCGTTTTTGTCGTGTACGCTGGCTTGCCGATAGTCCCAGGTGAGAATCTCCACCGAGTTTGTCTGCCAGCGGTCCAGACTGCGCCAGCGATCAATGCTGTCTTGTGCCATCACGGCACTGGCTTGAGTGAACTGGACGTCCGCGCGCGCATTGCTCTGGAAGCTGGCGTTGTGATCGGCGATGACTACGGTATGCGCGCCCAGGCTGGGGCTGTTGCTTACCCCGGCATGTTCCACGTAGTAGAACATGCCTTCCTCGCTCAACAGGCGGCTGATGAAGGCCAGATCGGATTCCTGATATTGCGTGACCAGGCTGCGCCGGGCGTACACCCTGGTGTCGCGCAGATCCATGCGCCATTGGGGTTGCAGCTTGCCTTGGCCCTGGTAGTCGCGCAAGACGGCATCGATGATCTCAGGTACGGTCAAGTCTTGATAAACCCTGCTGTCACGGCGATAGCGCAAGAATGCCAGCCAGGGTTCGATGGTCAGGAGATAACGCGCCATTCCACCATTGGCCCCTTGCAGTCGGCATTGCGTAACGTGGCCATGGAAATGGCGTGGTTTCGCATCGCTTTGCAAGATCAGCAATACCGGCTGAGCGATGAACTTGCGCAAGGAAAGATGTGCGTCGAGACTGAGGCAGGAGAGTTGCAGGCGGTATCCAGCGATGGCTTCATCGATATCGTAGCCATCCAGGTCCGGGCCGATGCATTCGACGGCCTGGAATTTTTCGGCCATGAGTTCATCTGAGTTCACATCGCTGCTTGGCGAAGTGAGCAGACGCATCACGCGCGAAGCTGGTGGCCAGGCACCAGCAAAGGAGTCGGAGAGAGTCGTCATCATCACGGAAGGGTTGTGTCGGCATTTTTGGGAATGCGACTTGACCAGCATCCGGACACTGAGGTCACTGGCCTATGCACGCAGACTCAAAACTGGGCGATAGATCAGGTACCTGAGGCCGGGTTCCCGGCTCCGTGAAAATGACTATTAGAGTTTATTAGTGGACTACTATGGGATACAAGATTGGAGAAATCAGACAACTCCCCCTCAGCAGGGGAGGCTTAAGGAAACATCACATCAGGGACAAAATTCGTGATTGATTTTTCAGTTGGCGGCCAAGGGAAATGTCACCAGATGCGTCACATCCAACCGGATCCCTATCCATTCCCCCACCGCATGATCGTGATGCGAAGGCACCAGCGAGAGCAGTTGCTGGCCGTTCTCCAGCGCCAGGGTGTAGAGGAATTCCGCGCCCCGGAATGACTTGCGTACCACCTGCGCCTTGAAGGGGGACGCATCGTCGTGCATGACGTCGTCGGCCCGCAGCAATACATCGACCTGCGCGGCGCTGGCATCGCGTCCGCTTTCCACCGGCAGTCCGCGCAACAGGCCTGCTGCGGTCCGGACGCTGATCTCGCCTTGTACCCCGGCATCCGCTGCAGCCTGCACCTGCCCGCGCAGCAACACCCCATGCCCGATGAAATCCGCCGCAAAGCGGGTGGCCGGACGATGGTAGAGCGCATAAGGCGTATCCCACTGTTCCAATCGGCCGTGCCGCATCACGCCCACCACATCGGCCACTGCAAAGGCTTCCAGCTGATCGTGCGTGACCATCAGGGCGGTGGTGCCGGTGCGTTTGAGGATGTCGCGTACGTCGTGCGCCAGGCGTTCGCGCAGCTCCACGTCCAGACTGGAAAACGGTTCATCCAGCAACAGCAGGCGCGGCTGTGGCGCCAGCGCGCGCGCCAGGGCAATGCGCTGCTGCTGGCCACCGGACAGCTGGTGCGGGAATTTGCTGCCCGCCTCGGGCAGGCCAACCAGGGCCAGCATCTGGGTGACGATCTGTTCCCGCTGCGCACGCGCCATGCCGCGCAAGCCAAAGCCGATATTGGCTGCCACATCCAGATGCGGGAACAGCGCGAAATCCTGGAACACCATCCCGATGCGCCGCGCCTCGGCCGGCACGCGCACGCCATCACCTTCCAGCAATGCTCCGTCGAGCCGGATGCGGCCCGACTGCGCCGGTTCCAGCCCGGCCACGGCGCGCAGCAGGCTGGTCTTGCCACTGCCGGAGGGGCCGATCAGGGCCCCCAGCTCGCCCGGCTGCAGGCGCAGCGAGACGGCATCGACGGCCGCCTGGGCGCTGCGGGGATAACGGATACTGACGTGATCGACTTCCAGAAACATGGGCAGGCTCGATGAAATGGTTACAATTCGCGTTTGTCTCGGAGTGCGCAGTGTAGCGCATGGACCGCCGACTTCCCCTGGCAATTCTTTATTGGGCCGTTCCCGTTTATGCACATCATCGGTTTGCTCGCTGTCCTGATCGCTTTGCCGCTCTTCGGCATCCTCGCTGCCTGGTTCGGGCTGGATGCGGCCGGCATCGACAACCTGCGCCAGCAGATGCAGACCGTCTTGCCCGGCTACCTGGCCACCTCCGGCTGGCTGGCGCTGATGGTGCCGCTGGGCGTGGTCCTCGTCGGTGGTGCAGCGGCGGTGACGGTGAGCCTGTTCGAGTTTCGCGGACGGCGCTGGCTGTCCTGGGCGCTGCTGTTGCCGATGGCCATGCCGGCCTACGTGTCGGCCTATGCCTATACCGATTTCCTGCAATACGCGGGGGCCGTGCAGAGCACGCTGCGCGGCTGGTTCCCCGGCTGGCGCATGGATGTGCGCGGCTTGCCGGGGGCGGTGTGCATGTTTGTCTTCACGCTCTATCCCTATGCCTACCTGCTGGCGCGCAATGCGCTCTCCGAGCGCGGCATGCACCTGATGGAGGCTGCCCGCATGCTGGGCACGCCGCTATCCGAACGCATCCGGCGCGTGGCCTTGCCGCTGGCGCGTCCGGCCCTGGCGGCCGGGGCGGCGCTGGCGCTCATGGAAACGCTGGCCGATTACGGTGTCTCGGCCTACTTCGGCCTGACCACTTTCACCACCGGCATCTACAAGGCCTGGGTTGTATTGGATGACCGCATTGCCGCCGCCCAGTACGCGTCGCTGCTGCTGCTCTTCGTGTCGGTGCTGCTGTGGCTGGAGCGGCGCGAGCAGGGCCGCATGCGCTTTGCGGCCACACGCGGTGCGCGCGGCAGCGAGGGGGCCGAAGCGCGCCTGCCGCAATTGTCCGGCGCACAGACGCTGGCGGCCTGGACGGTGTGCGGCTTGCCGGTGGTGCTGGGCTTCGTGCTGCCGGTGGCGATCCTGTTGCAGTTGTGGGCCGGGCAGTGGGGCAGCAGCGACGCCGCCATGCCCGCTTTCGATTTGGCCCGCTATGCCGGCTGGGTGTGGAACAGCTTCCGCTTCGGTGGCATGGCGGCGCTGGCGGCCATCGTGCTGGCGCTGGGCCTGTGCTTCGCGCTGCGCGGCGCGCACCTGCCGCGCCTGCAGGGGCTGGTGCTGCGCCTGACCGCTCGCCTGGCCGGCATGGGCTATGCCATTCCCGGGTCGGTCATTGCAGTGGGCATCCTGCTGCCGGTGGCCTGGCTGCAGGCGCTGTGGCCGACGGCGGGGCTGGGCGTGCTGCTCACGGCCAGCTCGCTGGGCGTGATCTATGCGTATCTGGTACGCTTCACGGCGGTTGCGGTGCAGTCGGTGGAGTCCGGCTACACCCGTATTCCGGCCAGTCTCGACGAAGCGGCGCGCACCCTGGGCAGTTCGCGCGCAGTGATTGCCTGGCGCCTGCACATGCCGTTGTTGTGGCGCTCGCTGGCGGTGGCGGCGCTGATGGTATTCGTCGATGTGGTCAAGGAGTTGCCGGCGACCTTGCTGCTGCGTCCCTTCGATACCGATACTCTGGCCGTGATCGCGCACAACCTGGCGCGCGATGAGCGCCTGGGCGAGGCGGCCTTGCCGGCCTTGTCCATCGTGCTGGTGGGGCTGGCACCGGTGCTGCTGGTGATGCGGGCACTCGATGGCCGGCGCCGCACGGACTTGCAAAGCGCGCTTCCGCCCGCATAACCCAAGCACGCAAAGACCAACAATGGGCGTGGCCAGGGGGCTGCGGCCACTCTCTGGAGAAACCATGAGCCAATACGATTACGACCTCTTCACCATCGGCGGCGGTTCCGGTGGCGTGCGCGCAGCGCGCTTCGCCGGCCAGGCCGGGGCCCGCGTCGGGCTGGCCGAGAAGGGCGATCTGGGCGGCACCTGCGTCAACGTCGGCTGCATCCCCAAGAAGCTGATGTCCTACAGCGCCCATTTCCACGAGGATTTCGCCGATGCCGCCGGTTACGGCTGGACCTTGCACAGCGAACCCACCTTCGACTGGTCGGCCCTGATCGCCAACAAGGACCGCGAGATCACGCACCTGAACGGCATCTACCAGCGTCTGCTCGATGGCGCCAACGTGAGCCTGCATCGTGGCTTCGCCACGGTGGAAGATGCGCATACGGTCAGCGTGGAAGGCAAGCGTTTCACCGCCCGCCACATCCTGGTGGCCACCGGCGGCCATCCCGACAAGCCGCAGATCCCGGGCAGCGAGCTGGGCATCACCTCGGACGATTTCTTCCACCTGAAGAGTCTGCCGAAACGTGCGGTGGTGCTGGGCGGCGGCTATATCGCCGTGGAACTGGCGTCCATCCTCAATGGCCTGGGCAGCGATGTGACGCTGGTGTATCGCCGCGAGCGCCTGTTGCGCAACATGGATGCCGACCTGGGTATCCACCTCGCCGATGAAATGGCCAAGAAGGGCATCCGCCTGGTCTTCGATGCCAGCATCGCCGCCATCGAAGCGCCACATGCGGGCGAAGACAGCGTCAAGCAGGTACGCCTGACCAATGGCGAAACCGTGGCGGCCGAGTGCGTGCTGTTTGCCACCGGACGCACGCCCAATACACGCGGCCTGGGGCTGGAGCAGGCCGGTGTCGTCTTGAAGGAAAACGGCGCCGTGGTGGTCAATGAGAACTTCGAGAGCAACGTGCCATCGATTCTCGCCGTGGGCGACGTAATCGACCGCGTGGCCTTGACGCCGGTGGCGCTGGCCGAAGCGATGGTGGTGGTAGCGCGCCTGTTCGGCAAGGGCGAGCGCGTGATGTCCTACCAGAACATTCCGACAGCGGTGTTCAGTCATCCCAATGTGGGCACCGTGGGACTGACCGAAGAACAGGCGCGCAAGACTCATGGTGAAGTAAAAATCTTCAAGACCGACTTCAAGCCGCTCAAGAACACCCTCTCGCGCAATACCGAGCGCACCTTCATGAAGCTTGTGGTCGATGCGCAGACCGACAAGGTGCTCGGCGTGCATATGGTCGGCGGCGATGCCGGTGAAGTCATCCAGGGCTTTGCCGTAGCCCTGCAATGCGGTGCCACCAAGGCGCAGTTCGATGCCACCATCGGCATTCATCCGACCTCCGCCGAAGAGTTCGTGACGATGCGCACGCCGGTGGCCTGAGGCCGCCGTCTTCTGCAAGCGGTACCCAAAGAACGGAAAAAAACGGGGATGCCAAGGCATCCCCGTTTTGCTTGCATCATGCCCCGCGAAGCACGCTCACAGAATGTTCATCGCCACAGCGCATAACCGATGCGCAGTTGCGGATGATCCTTCTGGTTGTAGGTCAGCAGGCTCTCGCCATAGCCGTAGAAGTAGCTGGCCATCAGATAGCCGGCGGTACCGGGCAGCAGGCGCGAGAGCGGGTAGGTGACCTGGGTTTCGGCGCTGTACTTGCCGCCCAGTTTGCCCTTGCGCAGCATGGTCGCCACTTCCAGACCGTCGGGTTTGCCATAGGCCAGCTTCAGGTCCAGGTGGCCGCGATAGTCGGCGATGTCCGGGTTGTCGCTGGTCGGGCCGAGATAGGCATAGACCTTGGGCGCGACCTTGAAGTGATAGTCGTTGAGATTGCCGAAGTTGAAGGTCGGCTCGATGAAGTAGGTATTGATGCTGCGCGAGGCGGTGCCGTCGCGTCCATTGGACTCGTGCTCCAAGCCGGTGGCGATGCCGATGCGGCTGAAGACGCGGTTCTGTATGCCCACATCCGGCAGGTAGTAATACAGGCTGGGGCGATAGCTGGTATCGCGGAAGGGGGCCGAGGGGGCCGACAGGTCCCACAGCGAGAACTGCGTGTAGCCCAGGTAGAGATTGTCCAGCAGGCCGCGCGAGCGCGGATCGTCCGGCACGAACACGCGGAACTTGAAGCTGAGCTGGAAGCGCGCATTGGTATCACCATTGTTGTGCCCCACCGTGAAATACATCGGCTCATTGAAGGACAGCCGGCGACTGTTGGAGAGGATGTCCTCGGCTGCCGGTGCGCTGTCGATGGGCGAGGCATTGGCACCCGGCGTAAATACCGTGGCCGAGGGGGCCACCGGCGCGACCTTGCTGGTCGAATCGGCCAGCGGCGTGTTGATCAGGTCGGGCGATTCCGGCAAGGGCCCCAGCGACGGATCCGGGCGTACCACCGCCACCAGCACCGGCGAAGCATCCATGCCGATCGGTTCGATACGCACCATGCCGCGCAGGCGGCACGGCAACTCGCCGCGATAGCGCACCTTGCGGAACTCACCTTGCTTCAGGGTCAGGCTGTCTTCGCCATCGACGCGCTGCAGGGCGATCTGCTGCGGCGGAATCATGTCGGCCGAGGCCGCCACCAGCAGCGTGGCGGGCAACTGATAAGTGCGCTGGGCCTGCTCGTCCTCGGACACCAGCAGCGTCAGCTCCAGTGGCTTGGTGGCATCGATGCGCTTGGGTGGTTGCACCATCGAAATGCCGGCATGCGCCGGGGCGGCCAGCCACAGCGGCGCGGCCACACCGCACAAGGCCAGCGCCACGCGGCGCGACAGACGGGTACGGGCCGGCAGGCCGTCCTGGTGCGGATGCAGACGGGAGTGGGGTAAGTTCAGCATGTTGTCCTTGTTGTCGATTTGTTGTGTTTTGTTGTCGTTTTGCAGCTTGTTCGGTGGGGGAGCAGGCGCGAAGGGCGGCCGGGAGAGGCCGGGCGCACGTCGGGCGGCGATGCGCGGACTGCCGTGACAAGAGATCAGCGGCGCTCCATAAAGTTGCCATTTCATCGATATCTTCTGACCTCCGTATGCCTTTGGGAGGCGCAATCCTGACCAAATGATCAATTTGGCATGCGGTTGGTCACGAAATGTTGTTTGTTTGCCTCGGTCGGGCAACGTTTGGTCGACGGAAAATGCCATTGTGACAACGGGTATTTCCTGATTGTGTGACAATGCGCCGCCCCCTAAGCTTGATGACAGGTCATCCATGTTGCCAAGCTGTTTGCTGGGGCGGGACGTGCCGGTGCGTGCGCGCACCGAATCACCTGCCTTCCAGCGACCTTCGCTCAATCGCCGTTTTTCACAGGCATCACTCTTCGCCATGCTCATCGCCAACTACGACAAGCCGCTGGTGGTCGTTTCCCTGCTGGTGGCCATCCTCGCCTCCTATACGGCGCTGGACATGGCCGAGCGCATCAACACCACCAGCCATCTGCATTCGCGTGCCGCACGCTTCTGGCTTGCCGGCGGTGCAGTGGCCATGGGGCTGGGGATCTGGTCGATGCATTTCATCGGCATGCTGGCTTTCCGGCTGCCCATTGCGCTGGGCTACGATGTCTGGATTACCACGCTCTCGCTGCTCATCGCCATCGCCACCTCGGGCTATGCGCTGTGGATCGTCACCCGCAGCGAATTGCCGCTGCGGCGGCTGTTCGGCAGCGCCTTGCTGATGGGGACCGGCATTGCCGGCATGCATTACACCGGCATGGCCGCCATGCGCATGACGCCGGGCATCGATTACGACCTGGTGCTGTTCATCGCTTCCATCCTGATCGCCGTAGCGGCGTCGGCGGCAGCGCTGTGGATCGCCTTCAGCCTGCGCCGCAATACCCCTTACGTGAAAGCCGCGCGCGCCGGCGCTTCGGTGGTGATGGGCGTGGCCATCGTCGGCATGCATTACACCGGCATGGCGGCCGCCACTTTCCCCAATGGTTCGGTGTGCCTGTCGGCACGCGAGGGCGTGGGGACCGGCTGGCTGGCGATCCTGGTCATCGTGGTCACGCTGGCGGTGCTGAGCATCGCCTTGCTGACCTCGGTCCTGGATGCACGGCTTGAGTCGCGTACCGCCAAGCTGGCACGCTCGCTGGCCGAAGCCAATGAAGAATTGACGCAGATGGTGCTGCACGACCATCTCACCAAGCTGCCCAACCGCACCCTGCTGGAAGACCGTCTGAGCCAGGCCATCAACAAGGCCGCACGCAGCCAGGGACATTTCGCGCTGATGTTCATGGATCTGGATGGCTTCAAGGCCATCAACGACTCGCTCGGCCACCATGTGGGCGACCGCATGCTGGTGGAGGTGGCGCAGCGCCTGACCGGCGCCATGCGCGCACACGATACGGTGGCGCGGCTGGGTGGCGACGAATTCGTGATCCTGGTGGAGCTGGCGCAGCCGGAAGACGCCATGCCGGTGGCCGAGAAGCTGGTGGAAGTGGTCAACCTGCCGTTCCGCCTGGCCGAGCAGGAGCTGCGCGTGTCAGCCAGCGTGGGCATCGCCATCTACCCGGAGGACGGGGCCACGCGCCACGACCTGGTCATCAACGCCGACGCCGCCATGTATCACACCAAGCGCGCCGGCCGCAACGGCTACAACTTCTTCGAACCGTCCATGAATGCCAATGCGCATCATCAGCTGCAGTGGCTGCAGGACCTGCGGGTGGCGTTGGAGCGCAAGCAATTCCGGCTGGTCTACCAGCCCAAGTTCAGCCTGCTTGATGGTCCGGTGCTGGGGGCCGAGGCGCTGCTGCGCTGGCAGCATCCGCAACGCGGGCTGGTGGGGCCGGATGAGTTCATCGGCCTGGCCGAGCGTTCCGGCCTGATCATCCCGATCGGGGCCTGGGTGCTGGATGAAGCCTGTCGCCAGATGCATGAGTGGCTGACCCTGGGCTATGCCGACTGGAAGATTGCGGTGAATCTTTCGCCGGTGCAGTTTGCCGATCCGCATCTGCTGGACGTGGTGCGTGCTGCCCTGGAGAAACACCAGCTGCCGCCGTCCTGCCTGACGCTGGAGGTGACCGAGTCGACTGCCATGAACAATACCGAGCAGAGCCTGCAGACGCTGCAGCAGATTGCCGACCTGGGCGTGGAGATCTCCATCGACGATTTCGGCACCGGCTACTCCAGCCTGCTGTACCTGAAGCGCCTGCCGGCCAACGAACTGAAGATCGATCGCGGCTTCGTGCGCGACCTCAGCGAAGGCACCGAGGATGCCGCCATCGTATCGGCCATCGTGGCCCTGGGGCGCACGCTGAATCTGCGCATCGTCGCCGAAGGCGTGGAGACCGAGCGCCAGCAGGAGTTCCTGCACCAGGTCGGATGCGACGCCATGCAGGGCTATCTGCTGGGACGGCCGATGGCGCCGGACCTGTTCCTGCAGACCATGCGCGACCATGCCGCCGAGCACAAGACGGCGGCCTGAATTCACAAATTGGCTGTGGCATCGCCTGCTATTCCTCGAATTGGAGAGGCGCGCTTGATGCAAAGATCACGACATAGGGAAACGCAAGGAAAGTGAGCGTTTCAGGCAGGCTCCTGAGGGGGAGGTTGGGGCGGACGGCTCGTACTGGCGTCCGTCCCTTTTTGTTGATACCTGCTTCAAAGTGGCGTCACAGTACCTTGCCCGGATTCATCAATTGCTGCGGATCCAGCGCCTGCTTGATGGCGCGCATCAGGCGCAGTTCCACCGGTGACTTGTAGCGCAGGATCTCTTCGCGCTTCAATGCGCCCAATCCATGCTCGGCCGAGATCGAGCCGCCGAAGCGGTCCACGCTGTCATGGACCACGCGGTTGATGTTGCCCTGTCGCGCCAGGAAATCGGCATCGGGTACACCTGCCGGCGGCGAGACGTTGTAGTGCAGGTTGCCATCGCCCAGGTGGCCGAAACTGACCATGCGGCAACCCGGTGCGGCCTGCTGCACCAGGGTATCGGTCACTTCCATGAATTCGGCGATGCGCGAGATCGGCACCGAGATGTCGTGCTTGATGTTCTTGCCCTCGTGCGCCTGTGCCATCGAGATGCTTTCACGCAGTCGCCACAAGGCCCTGGACTGGGCCAGCGAGGCGGCGATCACGGCATCGTCCACCAAGCCCTGTTCAAGGGCCTCGCCAATCAGGGTTTCAAAAATCGCCCGGGCGTGGTCTTCGGATTCGTTGTCCGACAGTTCCAGCAGCACGTATTGCGGATGCGGCTGGCTGAAGGGCAGGCGTTGGTCGGGGAAGTGCTTGCAGACCAGCTGCAGGCAGAAGTGCGACATCAGCTCGAAACCGGTCAAGGCCGAACCACAGCGCGCTTGCGCCTGCTGCAGCAGTTGCAGCGCCTGCGCCGGGGATTGCAGCGCTACCAGTGCAGTCAGTTGCGCGCGCGGTTGCGGGAACAGTTTGACCACTGCCGCAGTGATGATACCCAGCGTGCCCTCGGCGCCGATGAAGAGATCGCGCAGGTCGTAGCCGGTATTGTCCTTGCGCAAGCCCTTGAGGCTGCTCATGACTTCGCCCTCAGCCGTCACCACTTCCAGCCCCAGGCACAACTCGCGCGTATTGCCATAGCGCAGCACGCCGGTGCCGCCGGCATTGGTGGAAAGATTGCCGCCGATGGTGCAGCTGCCTTCGGCCGCCAGCGACAGCGGGAACAGGCGGTCCACCGCCGCCGCCTGCTCCTGCAGGTGCTGCAGCACGCAGCCGGCTTCCACCGTCATCGTATTGTTGACCGGGTCCACCGCGCGGATGCGGTTCAGGCGACGCAGCGAGAGCACCACGGCATTGCCTTGCTGGTCGGGCACGCTGCCCAGCACCAGGCCGGTGTTGCCCCCTTGCGGCACCAGCGGGATGCCATGGTGCGCGCACAGTTGCACCAGCGCCGCCACTTCGGCCGTATCAGCCGGGCGTAATACGGCCAGGGCACGGCCGGTGTAGCGGCCACGCTGGTCGGTCAGGTAGCCGGCGGTGTCGGCGGCATCGGTGAGGACATGGGCAGCACCGATGGCGGTACGGCAGGCAGCGAGAAAGTCGGTCATGAAAGCGAAACGCGCCACGTGCAGTGGCGCGCCCTATCGATGTGGGGAAGCGGTGTGTATTACTGGGAGGCCTTCTGGATCGCCTGGCGGGCGATTTCCTTGGCGGCCTTCTTGAACGGATGCAAATACGCCAATGCACAGACGAAATACAGCGTGGTCAGTGCCACTTCGACCCAGGCCAGCAGCACCGAGGCATGGACGCTGTCGCTGGTGGCGCGCACCAGCCCTTCCGCCAGGTACACCAGGATCAGCATGGACGACCATTGCAGCGTGTAGACATCGCGCTTCAATACCCCGCGCAGCGGCAGCAGCAAAGGCACGACCTTGAGCACCATCCACGAACCGCCCGGTCGCAGCGGGGCCAGCACCAGTTCCCACGCCAGACAGAGCAGGATCAGGGCGATCAGGCTGGAACTGGCTCCGAGGTGGAAGTAGCGCGCACTGCTGTTCATGATGGTCTCCGTAATTTGATGGCGTTTTCTGCCAGCCGTTTGCCCAGCGCGATGGCCAGGGTGCGCGAGTCGTCCGACAGCGGCTGATTGCCGTTGACGCCCGCCCAGTGGCTGGCACCGTAGGGCGTGCCGCCGCTGGAAGTGTTCATCAGCTCGGGATGCGAATAGGGCAGGCCGACAATCAGCATGCCATGGTGCAGCAGGGGCAGCATCATGCTCAACAGCGTCGATTCCTGGCCGCCATGCAGGCTGCCGGTGGAGGTGAAGACGCAGGCCGGCTTGCCCGCCAGAGTGCCGGAGAGCCACTGCGGCGAGGTGCCATCCCAGAAATACTTCATGGCCGCTGCCATGTTGCCGAAACGCGTGGGCGAACCCAGGGCCAGGCCATCGCATTCCGCCAGGTCGCTGGCTTCCACGTAGGGCGCGCCGGAGCTTGGCACGTCCGGTTCCACCGCTTCGGTGACGGTGGAAACCGCCGGCACGGTGCGCAGGCGGGCATCGCAGCCGGGCACGCTTTCCACGCCCTGGGCGATCAGCTCGGCCAGCTTGCGGGTGGCACCGTGGCGCGAATAGTAGAGCACCAGGATGGTGGCGTTGGAGGAGGTCTGCACGGAAGTAGCGGTCGAAGAGGTCATCATGTGACTTATTATATTTCCGTTTTTTTGCTCCCAGACAGCAGGAAAAGCCTGAGTGTCCCCGCTTTTTCTTCATCTGCACCATGAGGAAGCAGAAACTTTGGGCCTGCTCTGCCTTTTTGCGGGATTTTGCTGCCCGCTTGGGCGATAATCGCCAAACTTGTCGTCTGGCCGGCAGCAAGCCTGCGCGCCGTCATGCGGCCTGATTCAACCCCGATGGGGCGGCGCATCTGCGGGTGCGGCGTCTCCGATGAAGTCGAACGGATGTCTTCTTTGCGTTTTTCCTTGTCCCGTATGCGTGGTCTCACCCGTGAGCAGTTCAGCGACCTGTTGCGCTTCGCCGGCCGGCGCCTGCGCGAGGATCGCCTGCCGCAAGTGGCCGGCAGCCTGACCTTCACCACCATCCTGTCGCTGGTGCCGATGCTGACCATCGCGCTGGCGCTGTTTACGGCCTTCCCGCTGTTCTCGACCTTCCGCGCCTCGCTGGAAGCCTATTTCGTCGAGAACCTCATGCCCAAGGGCGTGGCCAACACCATCCTCGGCTACCTAAACCAGTTCGCCGCCAAGTCGGCGCGCATCTCGGCCGTGGGCGGGGTGCTGCTGATCCTGACCTCGGTGCTGACCATGTCCACCATCGAGAGCGTGTTCAACCAGATCTGGCGCGTCAAGAAGTCGCGCCCGCTGGTGCAGCGGGTGCTGGTGTACTGGGCCATCATCACGCTGGGTCCGCTGCTGATCGGGGTCTCCATCAGCGTGACCTCGTATCTGTCGACCGCCACCGGCGGCGCGGTCAAGAGCCTGCCGTGGCTGGGCGCGAGCTTCTATACGCTGGTCTCGCTGATGCTCTCCACGCTGGCCTATACGCTGCTCTACAGCACCGTGCCC
>JGI24890J29729_1000384_pt1 | contig 29440 bp, 37 predicted proteins | sample FreactcultureFD7_FD_29729 | JGI IMG/M metagenome (IMG submission 29729)
TGTAATTACATCGCCCAACATGGTTGTTGCAGCTCTTCTTGCTAAACCTGTGGGGTCAACACCACCAACAAGCACAGGGTTAGATGCAGATGCAACACCAACAGCGTTTGTACCACCAACACCTAATGTACCAGCAACACCGCCTGTTACTACCGCAGTATTACCTACGTTTACAAGGTTTATGCCTAATTGAGCAGTTGTGGCAGATACAGCAGCACCACCAATAGCAGATAGGTTTTGTCCCATAAATGGCACGTTTCTTAAAGCATAAGTAAACTGACCACCTGTAGTTCCAACAATCTTAATATATCTACTTTGACACGGAAATATATAGTTTGTGTTTGCTGATCCTAAAGNTGTTACCCATGTTCCAGCNTTGGTCATNCCACCAATTGCAGAANAAGTAACACCATCATTNGATGCTGTAATAGTACCAATGAATGTCTGAGTTGTTATTTCTATAGATTGATAACCTTGAGTATCAATAGTTGTTACAGCATTGGTTGCTGTTTGATTNACCGATACTGTATTTGGGGCATCACTCAATACAAACGCACCTGATAAGTCTTGTTTTATACCTGAGTTTTGTGGTTGTAACTTAATGTTTAATGGTGAGTTATTAGCCTCATCCATCGCCATTGATAATCTATCTACTGCTGTAGAAATAACGTCATTATTACCAATAATAATTAAATTAGCTGTTCCTGTAATGTTGGTAACATTGTATCTAACATATAAAGTATCGCATTTAACTGTCCAGTTTCCATTTATCTCAATTTGAGATTTAACAACCAACTCTGACAGTTTAGTTACTAAAATTGGAGCCCAATTTATTCCATCATTACTACCTTCAAAAGTAATTACACCAGACCAATTACCTGTAAATTGTGAAACTAAACCATCATAGCCTGTAGTATTTATAGATGAACCAACACCTACAGCAGTTAAATTTCCACTAAATAATACTGCAGCATCTGGATATTGCAAACCTAAATAACTCATGATACCTCCACCGCAGATACTGTTACATCCGTAGCACCACTAGCAACCACTTGAACTGCATAGTTTTGTGGCACATTCACCCTACTACCTTCCACTAAAATACTTAAAGCCGTTCCTACAGGAATAATGACATTTTTAACAATATTAGTCGTTACAGTAGCACCTGAGTTCACTAAAGTTACCGATGCAGTTACTGGACTTGTTGTTGTATTTGCCAATAAACATCCTGTCATTGCAGTTTGAACACCAGCCGTGGTTGGGTTATACACCGTAGTGATTGTGGTGACGTTTGCCGCTTGTGAGGAAATCCAGTTTTGTGGCATATTAACTCATCATAGAAATTGCTAAAGCTACACGGGAAATAGATGATGCAGAATTTGATGACCCATACGGTATATTAACATCATTTCCTGTATAAGTAAAATTTGCATTACCTGCTAATGCACCACTATTATTGTATTGAATTTGCGTATTTGAACCACCTGCAGACACCATTGCACTTGTTGTAAATGTAAGAAAATCAAGAATATCCCCTGCGGTTGCACCTGTAGCTAAAACTACTGTTGTTCCGTTTGTTGCTGTGTAATCTACCGTATTTAATAACACACCGTTTAAGAACACCATAATGTATGGTGCTGTATAGGTTACGTTAAAAACAGTTTGCCCACTTGTGGCAGTTTGTGTAGTTGGAGTGAATGAAGAGTATGTTGATGTAGGTGCTTGTGATACCCAAGTAGTACCATTAGAAGTTAATACGTTCCCTAACGCTCCTACCGATGTTAATCCTGTACCGCCACTCGTAACCCCTAAAGTTCCTGCAAGCGTAATTGCACCTGTACTAGATGTGCTTGGAGTTAATCCTGATAATGATGTTTGAAAAGAAGTAACCCCACCTGTAGACGCAGCCCATGTGGGCACCCCACTTGATAGTGTCAATACATAACCATTAGTACCTGCTGTTAATTTAGATAAAGTATTAGTTGCTGAAGCATAAACAATATCACCTGTAGCATAAGTGGCAAACCCTGTTCCACCATTAACAGCATTTAATGTTCCTGCTAGAGTAATTGCACCTGTAGTGGCTGTATTGGGCGTTAAACCTGTTGTTCCACCACTAAATGATGTAACCCCGCCTGTAGAAGATGCCCATGTTGGAACGCCCCCTGCTAAGGTTAAAACATAGCCATTCGTACCTGCAGTTAACTTAGATAATGTATTCGTTGCAGATGCGTAAATTAAATCACCTGTAGCATAGGTAGAAAATCCTGTACCACCTGAAGGAACGCCCAATGTGCCACTAAGCGTAACTGCTCCTGTCGTGGATGTACTAGGAGTTAGCCCACTTAAAGATGTTTGAAAAGAAGATACACTTGCTGATGAATAAGTAAATTGTTGCCAACCTAATGAAGCATAACCCTCAAAAGTACCTAAAGTAGAGTTATAACGTAATGCACCATACGAGCCTGAGCGTTGCCCTGTCGTTCCATTTGGAATTGTTATAGAGCCTGTACCACTAATAATTGGGTTATTTGCTATGGAGATAGTTGGAATAGAGCTTCCATCTCCACCAACAACCGTAATTTGATTGGATGTGCCTGTTATAACAGATGTACCTAGACTAGTTCCACCTGATGTAGTTAAGAAACCTGTTCCTGTAATTCCTGATAAAGCGAGTGGTAATCCTGTTAACCCAACAGCAGGGTTTCCACTAAGACCATTACCATTCGTTACAGATAAGCCTGAGCCTGAACTAACAATACTGCGATTCACCACCGTAGTGCTTGAATTCTTAACAATCATGCCTGTAGAAGCGTTTTCTAGGCTTGCTGATACAGCATTCAAACCAATGACTAATTGACCTTGAGCACCACTATCAACTAATCCAATACCTAATCCACCACCAATCCTTCTACTATTAGCTAAACTAGGCTCATTTCCAACAGTAAGGAATGTTTGTGTTTGTACAGGGCTATTAACAAGGTCTAATACCGTAGTTTTTACTGTTTGTCCATTCTGAACAATAGGAACAAGCTCAGAACCTGAGATTGCATTTGGAGCTGACGGTAATTCTGAAATTCTTATATCTGCCATTATGGACTCAATTCATTTAAGTTGCCATTAGTCGGTGTGTTGCCACTCTCGGTTGCTAATGGATTATCACCGCTTGGTTCAGATATAATATTATCATGGATTTGGTCAACATTTGCATCAGGTCGAGGAAATCTTACCGATATTTTTTCAGGTTGTCTCGCAGGTAATCGATAGGGGTCACGCACATCGCTACACCCAAAAGTACATACACGCAGACCTTTAATATTCCCATCATCCACAATATCTGTATATGCACGTTTATTTTTGCACCTATCGCAGATTGCTATGTTTAAAACAGTATTGCCACGAGTGTTTAGCCATTTCATTAAACAGTCCTTCCCTGTGCTTGTAATGTGGCTTTTCGAGAAGCTACACGTTTTGCAATTTGTTCAGGCGTTTGTTTTTTACCTGTGATTCGCTTTACAAATAAATCAATGCATTTATCGCTTGGTTTTCTTCCTTTATTTGCTTCAGTAGTTTTATGTATCCACCCGGACACATCACGACCTTTTAATTTAGCAGACTTTTTAATTTGCGCTTCAGGTGTCCATGCTAAATGACGATGGGCGTGTAATGCTTTTAATGCGTTTTCGGTAACTGGTTTGCCTAGTCTAGCTTTTCTACTGTTTTCAATAGCTTCTTTTGATTTAGTTTTTCCTTTTGAAGAAACTGACATTTTTAATTTAGTTTCATTTGATTTAGGTACACCTTTAAATCTAGCGCTTACAATTTCTGAAACTTTAGCTCTTGAAAATTCATATAATTTAGAGTTTACATATGAACCTTTATTACCTTTAAATCTAGATAAAGAATGCCATTGGGTCCCACCATGAATTTTAGCTAAAAGACAATGAGCTATAAAGTGTTCACGAGCAGTAAGATTTACTAGATTAGATTTAGAGTTTGAACCACCTAACGATTTCGGAATAATATGATGTTTTTCAAAATATCCTTCTAACGAAACTCGTTGTTTCGCTTTTTCAATAAGAGAAGAATAAATATTTTTGTAATTCATCGGGTGTATACACTAATATTCGGTGAGAAAAAAATTGGCGACTTATCTCTCTCTTCTTGCTCTGCCATCATCCAATACTTTTCAGCTTGTTGTTCACAGTATGCAATTCTAGAAGGGTCAATTTGAGGTAATTCCATTGCCATTTGATGTGCTAACATGTTCTGAATAGCTAAATACCATCTTTGGGGTATCTCAATTGAACCTGATAATGAGCCTACATCTTGTATGTATCTTGAACACCACGCCACGATTTGCGGTGAATAAATCTGCGGTGTAGGCCATAAGGTCATAATAGGTTGTGGGATTGTTCTGTTTAACCAGTATTGTAACGGATAATCGTTTAGGAAGTTCTTATTAGGAAGATTCGTATAATCATCTCGGTTCATTCTGGCCAACGGGATCTCAGTCGGATTAGAACCAAATACTGTTTGATAAACACCCATATTAGAACCACTTGTTTGCAATATTCTCCAATACGGAGCACTTGCAGATGGGTCTAAATCATTATAAATCCATGTGCCTGCTACCCAAGATGTAGTCGTTGGGGTTGTTAAAGTTACCCACGTTGTGTTATCTTGAGAATATTGTATTTCATAGTTAACACTACCTGTAATCGCAGGCAATATACCTATCGTAGCTATATAAAGGGGGTTAGATGAACTAATCCCTATATAACCTGTATTCGTAGTTAATTGGCAGATGTTGGTATATACCCCATCAAACGCATACGACACCGTTCCTGATGATGAAAACGGGTTGTTTTTATTCTGTGTTATCGTTCTGTAATTAGCATTCAAAACATCATTGACGCTTGCAGGAAGTTCATATTCATATTGACTAGGCTTCATTCCTAAAACGTGTTTATCAATACACCAATACTGAACACCACGATTGACTAGATTAGATAAGACATAGTACAGACTTTGCTTAGCAGCATTTACTTGCTCAATCGTTAATTGTTCAGCAAGCATGCCTGCACGTCTTGCGCCTGAATCAATTAATGATTGAACAGTAATGACAGTTGTTGATACAGTTCCCGATGTACTCATTACCAACCCTTTATCTTTCCACCGTCTTTACAATTCCACCGCTTAAGAGATGCAGCTTTTCTAGTAGGCTGACCTTTATCATCTTTCATCGGCCCTTTCATTCCTGACATTCTTGCACAAAATGAATCATGACGAGAACCCTTTGACTGTGGCGCCTGTAAGTGCGATCCTGTTTCTCTATTTACTTTTTCTCTTCCTTTGGCTGTAAGTCCTGCGCCTTGCTTTGTCGGTAATTTCTCACCCCTTCTAATACTGAGAGACACATCTCCGCCATGCTTATGCTTAGATGTTTTAGCTGAGTCAATGAAGTCTTGATTTGTTGGCGCGCCTTTACTTCCAGGCTTACGCATATGTTCTTTAGAGCCATGTTNAATTCTTTCTTGTTTAGCATGAATATTGTCCCATAANCCACCTGATTTCTTACNTACAGCATTTTTTGTCGCATACGCTATTGCAACTGCTTGTTTCACAGGCTTACCTGCTTTCACTTCAGCAGACACATTTTTGCTAAAAGCTTCTTTTGACTTGCTTTTAACCAGCGGCATATTACGTTCCTGTGCCTGTTACATTAGTATTGTTCTGAATTAATTTACCTGCAATAATTAATCCTGCATTAACTGTCGTTGCTGTACTTGTTACTAATTGCCATTGAATATCAGTCTTTTCTGTGTACACAAATGGGTCAGACGCTCTGTTAGCCACATAAATAGATACGAATGGTTGCTGTAAAACATTTAATTTAACATTGTTAGTATTATTAATTGCTTGTACAGAATAAGTAATAATATTTGATGATGTGTAGCTGTTGGATGTATTTACTTCAGCCAAGTCTAAATAAAACGAATATCCTGCAGGGACGGTATAAATAGACATCTGCGTTTTACCAACACCTACGTTAATCTGTGCTATCACATTGGATGATTGCTTTAAAGTAATTGTACCTACGTTAGTTGTTTGGCTTGTACCTGGTGAAACTAATATCATGCTATTCACACGGAAATAACTATTAACCGTTATAACGCCTGTGACACCATTTAAAAACAAAGTTTCAGAGATAATATTAAAACTTGAATCCAATCCACTAATCAAAACAGACGCTGATGTATTATCAGATGCTGATGTACTTACCAAAGTAAGTGTAGATGCTGATGTAATGTAGGTATACGTTGTAGCATTTTCCCATACAGGAATTTTTGTATTACCGATAGCAGATTGATAACCAAATAAGCTTAATGTGCTATGACCATAAATTTGATTACGAGAAACTTGTAAATCAAACGGTTCATATGCACCACTTCGAGTGACCGAAGCAACAATATTAGCACTCATAAATTCTCCAATTTAAAAAGAGGGCGAGTTTCCCCACCCATCTATTTTAGAACTTTGACATTCTTTTGTTGGCAGTAAAACCACCTTCATTTTTACATGACATGGCAACGTGACCACCGTCTTTGTAACCAGGCATTTTCATACCACCTGTTTTACCAAGTTTATTTTTAGGGTCACTATCATCATTCATTTTGTTAACAAACTTGTTAGCTATCTTGCTTGATGTTGTTCCACCATTGTCAAATTTCTTGGAAGCACCACCTGTTTTTAAACCCTTATGCGCTTTAGAAGCTTTCATGCTTTCATGGTGCTTTAATTCTTTCTCAATCTTACCCATTTCTTTCATTTCAGATTTATGCTCTTTTGGCGATTCAACTTCTCCACCTTTTTTACGCATAAGTGCACCAGGCTGACGTTGAGACATTGCTTTCATAGCCATTGCCTTACGCAGTTCTGCTTCACGAGGATCCATTATAGGCGAACCTCGACCTGAAACCATAGGTACACCACCCATAGCCATTTTTGCCTTACCACCCTTTTTAAGTTTTAACTCAACTTCAGGTTCGGTGGTTTTTTCTTTCTTCATCGCTTTAAACATTTAGATTTCTCCTATTAAGCTTGGTCAGAGCCAAGTAAACCTGCACGAGTTGAGTTTGGACCTACTTGAATTGCTGTAAGACCCATACTTACTAATAAACGCTTAGAGCCATCAGGAGTTCCTGAAATAGCGTATGTTCCACGAACATCAGGCGTTGTAGGGCTAGATGTAGTAGAAGGAACAAGAGAGGCAGCGCTTGCTGTATACGAACCTGTTGTGGTTACAAATGTACCTGCAAGGTAGTTAGCTTGGCTTGATGCAACCTTACCTGTTGTTGCTGAAAGGTTTGACCACCAATAAGTAGTTCCTGTTGAAAGACCTGTTGGAAGTGTTCCTGTAAATGTAACCAAAGTTCCACTTGGAGGTGAATAAGCAACAGTAGCAACGCCAGGGGCTGCGATTGTAAAGCCTGTGATTGCTTGTGTAGAGTAAGTAGTTGAACCACCCCCTAAACCAACAACAACACCTGAAGTGTTATCAATAGTACCTGCACTAAACTTAGCAGTTAGCACATAAGATGGGTCAGTTACTTTTGCAGGCAATCCCATTACCTTAGTTGTGTCTACAGAAACAGCAGTAGCAGTAGCACCACTAAATGCAACAGAAGTTACTTGGAAGAATGCTTTACGACCACTTGTTGTAGTAGATACAGCATAACCTGTTTGAATAATTTCAGACATTGGTTGGTTGTAATAATCATACCCTGAAACAGTCACATTAGAAGAAAGCACACCTAATGTATAAGTTAAACCTGTTGGTGTACCTGCAGTTGTTACTACCGCAGCACCTGCAGTTGTTGTTAAAGTAGCTGATGTAGTTGTTACGGATGTCAGAATATAAGTAGTAGGGTTTGAATAGCCTGTAATAGTACCTGTACCACCTAAAGTACCTGAAATAGTTAAATACTGACCTGACACTAAACCTGTTTGTGATGTAAAGGAAATCTGACCACCTGTACCTGTTATTGCAACAGAAGCAAGAACAGTAGCCGCTGCTGTTCCTGTTGTTACAGAAACTGCACGAGGATAATCTAATTGAATCGCAACTGTACCATCAGGTAAAGTTACACGAGTAGTACCTGCTGTTGTTGATGCAGTCGCTAAGTTAGTTCCGCTATAAGTCGTTGCAGTAGTAGGAGTCTTAGCCGCTAATACCGCAGCAGTTGTTACGGTAGCAGGCGTTTCATCTAAAAGATAAACACGACCCATTGGGCCGAACCCTAAATCCATTGGAGATGGGTTTTGAAAATTGTTGTTTGAGTCAGTTCCTACAAATGATTGTGCAGAACCTAAGAATAAGTCATCTGAAAATTGTGGCATTGTCTTCTCCCTGAAAATTAGACAAAATTATAAAAAATGGGGGTTTTACACCCCCTTATTACTTATGCTCCTGGAGTTCCATACATGGCACGAGGATCAGTCCAACCTGGAATATAACGCTCGGTAGCTTTATAACGCATAGAGTCAGTCTCGAAATCACCTTCCATAGTCTTCTCAAGAGCTCTACGAGTCAAGAGTTTCATACCTTCAGGTGCGTCAGTTTGAATCCACCAGTTAGTTGCTGAAGTTAAACGACTAATTACAGATGCGCCTTCTGGTATCAAACCAATTGACTTAATTGGGTTAATATCGTTGTTAGCTGTACCTGTTCTTAGAACGGACTTCAACAATACTTCAGCTTGGAATACGTTACCTGGTGCAACTACAAGTTGAAGTGGCTGTAAGCGAATTTTCTTACCGTTGTTGTCAACTGCTTGGCGAACTTGAATTAACATCTGTTCGAGAGATGTTTGACTCAGAGCTGCTGCGGTTGCTAATTGATTGCTAAATGTACCACTAGCAATAGGGTGGGCTGTATTAATTAAAGATACGCCGTCGCCACCAACATAAGATGAGTTAAATGCACGGTTCAAAATGTTAGCACATAGCAATTCTTTAGTTTCCACCAAAGATTGAGCTAAGTGCTTAGCGTACACTTGACCTAAACGGATATGGTCGCCATCTTCTACTAAAACTTTAGTGATAGCAAAGGCCAAACCGAATACTTGGTAAACGTAACGCTGTAAGAACAATACACCACCCTGTTGATACGTTACAGGTGAGCCATCAGGTAACTGAGGAGCCGCACCGAAACCATATAACACAGGTTCTTCGTGGTAGTTGCGTGGAATACCTGCTTGTTCTTTAAAGACGGTTGACCATTCGTCTGCACGTTGGTCGTAAATACCATCAAAAGACTCGTTCAAAATAGGTTCTACTATTGAACGGAAGTCCGTACTTCTCATTGGGGCTGCCATGTTATATTTCTCCTATATTAAACGGTTGCTGTGAACTGACCGAAGAAGTTAGTTGAAGAGAGTTGTACACGAACTACTGTGTATGCATCGCCCCAAGCATTATCTACGCCCTGTCCTAAATCTACTACACGCATTTGACCTTGGTTTCCGTTACCTACTGCTGTAGCAGAACCGAGAGTTGCTTGTGATAGACCTGTTGTTGAAGAACCACTAGTAATGTTAGTAAATAAATACTCATTACCAATAGAAGTTTGCGCCATCGAACCATCAGCTTGGATTTCATAAACGATGTTTAAGTCGTTGTAGAAATAAGCATTGGTAATAGAACCTGATTGAACAGTTGTCCCTGATGGCCAGTAATTAGAAACACGTCTACGACCTGTCGTATCTGTGTACTCTACGCCTTGAAATGAACCTGATACAGCGTACTGTTGTGACGTTGAAGCAGAACCTGGGGCTTGTGCTGCGATAATAGTTCCGTTGGCAGAACCTGTAGAACCTACGTTTGCTGCGTTAACGTAAGCTACAGGTTGACCTTTAAGAATATTAGCCGCGTAACCCGATGTAATACCGTTTTGCAAACATTGCGCTCTTTCCAATCCTGTAGGAAAGAAAGCAGGGCGTAAGCCAAACGGAGCGGATACTGAAGACATATATTACTCCTTAAAAATGGTTAAATAAAAATTTTGGTTGTTTCGCTTTATTCAAAGCAATATAAGCAAAATCGCAATTAACGCAATTTTTAAAGATAATACAACCTGTTTATCTAAAAACAGGTACTTCTCTTGTTAAATCAAAGTGCATACCGTCGCCTTCAACTTGACCCAATGCTCTTCCATTGGAGTCTCTTGCATTTAACAACTGATCTTGTTGTACTTTAATCTTTTCCTGCTCATCCATCGGAGAATAATGGTGAACTTCAGCCATATAATCTTGATAGATGTCTTCAGGTAGCTTGTACAGTACCATTTCGTTACATGCAATAAGACCTTCCATTTCGCCTGCTTTTACACGGTAACTTTCAAAGCCTGGGACTTCTTCGGCTTTCACTGGTGTGTATCCAATACGCATACGCTTGTGAATAGGATCATATTGATTCGTTGTCGATAGCCAGCAACAATGAAAACCTGGAATATCTGGTGCCGTAGGTAGAGACTCTTGTAAAAACTCATCTCTGAACATTCTACGTCTTTCTCTTGCTAATGCAAAATTATTTTCAGGGGCTTCACGTGATGCATCGTCTGCTGCACGAGATTCACGATTTCTTCCTGCACTCTTTTTTAAACGATCATCCATGATTAGCCTCTGCTCTTATTGTTGCGATCCCACTCAATGTATCTTTGAGTAGCTTTTTTACGAAGTTCTAAGTTATCCCATACACCAGCTTCTTTCATGGCATTCACTCTTTCAGTACTAAGTACATAATCGTTGCCTCTTGAATTTGCCATTGATTCTCTTCCTGAACTTGTTACTACAGACCGTGGTCTTGGGTTACGCATTTTGTTTTCATTATACCCATGCTTTTGTGCATTTGGTATATATTTTTTAAGTCGGTCGTCAAGTTCATCCCAATAGTCTTCAGAAGATGGGTCAAACCCTTCATCTGTAAGCTTCTTATCAATGACTTGAGCAATCGCAGACTCTTCATTTTTACCGTGTGGGTCATACCAGTCATTTCTTTCCATCCATTCTGCGGCAAGTCGTTGAACCATTGGATCAGGCGCATTAATGTTTTGCTTAGACTGTGACATTTGTGACGTTGCTTGTTTCTTCATGTTTTGAAGAGATTCTTGCTTTCTCTTTGCTTCAAACCATCGTTCTTGAGCTTCTGTCACACCGTGGCCGTCTTGTTTTGAGACAGCATCTTGCATTTTCATCTTTGCATATTCGACCTCAACTGAAGCATCTTCTATGGCTTTATCAACCCTAGCTAATTCAGCCCCGCTTGTCTTTTGCTCAACTCTAGCCAATCTCTCAGCAAGTGCTTCATTTTGACGACGAAGAGCAGTAATTAAATGACTTGACTCTTTAGTTTTCTCACGATGAATTTGTTTCTTAAGACGTCGTTCTTCTCGTCTAGCTGCACGAATTTGTTCACGTTCTTCATCAACATCATCACTATCATTGTCATTTGATGACTGAGATTGACGTTCTGAACCATTATCATCGTTGTCTTGAGGAGGTAGTTCTACACTTTCTGGTAGAGTAACAATTGCACTACCGTCTGGCTCTTCAGCCGTTTGCATTTCCATTTTATCTGTTGGTGTCATGATTAGTCCTTAAATAAATGCTTTGATTTCACGAGGATCGCCTGTTACCTTGCCAATAAGCTCATGGTCGTTAAAGAACGTAAATAAAACTTTGCCTTCAATGCCCTGCTCATCAGTAAAGTCAATCTCCCACCTGTCGCCACCCCATTTAGGAACTCGTACAAAGTCACCTACCTGCGCCCAAGCTTTCTCAGGCCAGGGTTGCATAGTGTCACGATTACAAAAAGCAATTGGGCCCATTGCAATGACCTTGCCTATTTGTGTGTTCCACTTCTCTGTTTCTTTTGTTTCTTCAGGAATGTAAATCCCTGCGCTTGTTACTTTTTCTTTAACACATCTTAGTTGGACCAACACTCTAGCCCCGTACGGAGTCATCAGTGGGTCTAAAACAGGGAAAGCTTCTCCCAAGGTTTGCTCAATATCATTCGACATCATCTTCCTCTTTCATTAAATTATCTAAAATATCCAAAGCTTCTTGTAAGCCTTGGTATATCCCTACATATCGCTGGTAACTCTCGAAATTAACAAAATTTCCGTTTACCATCGAATTCTTTATCTCCTCTTGCCTTATTTTCAAAGCATGGAGAAAACCATTGGTTAGATTCATCAGCAAACCATTGATTTTTTACTCTTACCGCCATTTTTCATAGTAGCAATCTTTTCTTTGCCACTAGCCATACGAGGCTTTTTAGGTTCGCCTTTAGCAGGTAAGTTTCTTACATTACTTTCAGAGATAGCACCGCCATCTTTGTAGCCAGGCACTTTGCCACCTTTTTTTAGTTTGTTAGCTTCGCCCATACCTTCAGACGCCATACGTTTATGCATATTGATTGCTTCTGTCATATTAAACTCCTTGTTGCGGTGGAATCCCACCTTGTTGATTTAACTGTTCCGCAGCACCTTCTTGGGAGATGCCTTCTTTCATTGCTTCTTGTTGCGCTTGTTGTGCTTCTGCTACATGCTGCATCTGTTGTTGCTGTAACTCTTGATTATGTTGTGCTATTTGTGCTTGTGCATCAAACTGTTTTTCAATTGCTAGCATATTGACATCGTGCGTGATCTTTGCACCTTCGATTTGTTGTTCTGCAACCAATTTATCATGATTTTCTTGAGCATCTTGCTGCTGTGCTTGCGCTTTTAGCTGTAAATTAGCTTTATCAAGCTCAGCCTTGCGATTTGTCTCTGCCATTGCTGTTTGTGTAAGAGCATTAACTTGAGCCATAATATTAGGGTCAGTAGGCTGCTGAACTTGACTTTGCATTTGTTTCATGAGCTGCAGCATCTGCTGAATTGCAGGGCCGATCTGTTGTGTTAGTTTTTGCCCTGCATCTTGTAAAACATGCTGAGTTGCTACTGCAATGACTTGCTGAGCTTCACGAAGAATCGGTTTCACAACATGCGTTTCAAAACCTTCGCCGAATGCTTCTGATGCATATCTGTCGGTTTCGCTTAAGTACCATAAAGTTAAATGCTGTTTTAGATGTTCTAGCATGGCAGGAAGAACAATCGGTGCCATAATTGGGTTAGAACCGTATAACGGGTCCATCGCGTAAGGTAAATGTGTTAAGAAATGAGCCAAATGGTCCTGATGTGGAAAGGCGCCTACAGGTTTTCCAAACGTCATGGACACATTTTCCAATGCAGGGTTCATTTCTCGAATCTCTGCAGGGTCAGGAAGTACCTCATTAATGTCAGGAAACTTGATCTGTTTTAAGATTCTCTTCTCGACCGCAAGTCTGTTATAAAGATCAGGGTTCTGTTGAGCTCTTTGCGACAGAGTTTGAATTTGAGCATATCTTTGACTCTCTGCAAAAATATGCGGGTCAGAAACAGGTATGACATCACTATTTGATTCAAAATCTTCAGGCGTGACATGAAGATCTTCAATAATGTCATTCTTTCTTTGTTCGTCTAGGTACCATTTGTTTAGTCTGGTAATAATCTTAAACACACGACGTTGAGAATCATGTAATCTTGAATGGATTGAACTAAATACTGCTGCGCCTTGCTCGATTAATGCTTGAGTGGTCCCGACTGGAGCATTTGATGTCACATCTGCAATTTTCTCTTCAGATGTAGTAACAACTCCTTTAGCAGCATTTGTGAGCCATGCCAACAGCTCAAATAGTACTTGGCTTGGTGGGTTAAAGGGTACAGGCATTGCAATTTTACGCACATCGTCAACTCCAGGCGCTCCTTCAATCTCTACAACTTGTGTGACGTCTATGCTTTGGGATTGCCCTGAAACTTTTCCGCCTTTGAGTTTAAGCATCGTGGGAGCATTGTTAATGTGCGCAGAATCCAGTAAAGCCCGCAATGCGCCAGTAAGAGCAGCAGAAAGACCGCCAATGAGATGAGGAAGCCCAACAGCATATGCACCTCGCCAAGGAATGAACTTAAATTCAATGACCCAATCCAGTTTAGTATATGTGTCATCGCCATTCTCCCAGTTGCGATATAAACCTAGCACTTCATTCTCTGATTTGTCGATCATTAAGATATACGGAGCACGTTCACCATTTGTGACATCGTCTTCTTCTAATTCTAACCATGTATAGATGTGGTACACGCGTCGAACGCCATCGATGTTTGAACTTTCTTCTGTTTTACCTTCGATTTTGTTATTTGCTCTTTCTGATTTTGTTTGATCAGGCTCTTCAGAGACACGATACACGCCTAAGTCTTTGTACAGACCTTGGCTTACTCTTAAGTCATATTCTTCTTGTGTAATGTCTTGTACTTCTGTAATTCTATGTGCAGTATAAAAGTTTCCAGCTGCAAATGGCAAATAGATGTTGTCGATCGGCACAAACTCAATACAAGGTCGCTTTTTATAGTCATCATACCAGACTTTAAGATACTGTGAGCCGCCTAAGGGCAACTGTGTAAGCATCTGTTCTTGTTCATCACGGTACTCTTCTATCTGTTCCGTAAGTTGCCAGTTCATGTAGTCACGTTTTCTGTCTGCACGTGCTACTTTGTCTTTGGTCATTTCACCAATAATCTTAGTTCTAACAGGCCCGTCAGGCGGAAATAGTTCTTTAATTGCACGAGCCGCAAAATCAATACATGCTTCTGCCATGACTGGGTGAACAACCTTAGATGCGCCCATGAACTGAGCGCCTCCTGGGGCGTCATTGCCTAGACCTGTTCTACGAATTCCTTCTTCATATTGCTTATCACGCTCTTCACGTGCATCTTTATCTTTTTCAATGAGCTCAACATATTTAAGCGCGACTTTGTCAAGTTCCCATTCTTTAATCGACTCTGCAAGGTTTTCATAGAAATCAGGCGTATCTTCAGGCCCTTTTAAGTCATCTATTCGAACAATTGCCGAGCCATCTTCTTGCTCTTCTATACCAGAAGGGTCAAATATTTCATTAATTGAAGGGTCGTCGCCTAGCTCTTCTTGAGAAAGAGGTGAAACGTATCTGTTAAAGTCCTGCGGTATGGGCATCTCAGCCATGTTTGCCTCTCATCATTAATTCAAATTTCATTCGGTCGTGATCTAACGATTTTATACGGCCACCTGTTGCTAGACGAATTATTCCACCGTCTTTGTGGCCTTTTAAGGGTCTTCTAACATAGTGTTGATCAACTAACTTATCCCAAGTATCTCTGCTAATAAACCTAGGTAGATCTGGAACGACAGCTTTAATAGCAGCATTAATTTCTTTTCCGCCTGCCATACTTTCTATACCAGAAGTGTCTATTGCACCAATATTATCAAGATCTTCTACGTCTACTAATGCAGAATGTGGGTATGCATTGTTAAGAAAATCAAGCACTTCTGCACGGTATTTAGTCGCTACTTCTTTATTTCCTTTGCCTTTGATTTGAGCAACATCATGATAATCAGTGTATGGCTCATCAGTCTCTTCAATTCCTTTGGCAGGGTTCGTTTCTATTGTCACATGAGGCTTACCTTTAGCATCTCTAAGTGTAAAGATTCTAGAGTTACCACTGACTACATCATCTGTATAACCGCCGACACAGTGTCCCATCAACTCGCCTTCTTCTTTAAGAGCTTTGTCTAGCAATTTGTAGTTCTCAGTCTTGTTATGCGCAGCATGAACTTGTTCAGGCGTGTCATGAAAATCACCTTCAAAAAACTTATATTGATTTAACAAGCCGTGCACATCTACATTATTTCCAGTTTCCGTGTTTTGATTTGTTTTAATCACTTTCCATCCTTCAGGCAATGAGTGCTCTGCATCAGGCTCTTTTAGCTCATGCCAAGCCATGCCATTGTCATAGGTCTTTAGTGCTGGAAAGTTCTGTCTAAACTCACCAAGGTTCTTAACAGTTGCTTTCTCTGCTAAATCAGCGCGGTATTTATTGATCTTTGACACAAGTCTCACTGCATCAGGCACGGTCATACGCTCTAGATCTTTAGTCGAGATTCTTAAATGTTGAGGAAGATCGGAGTCTGACTGTATTGCAGCATGCAGCTCATCGGTTAAGTGATCTAAACCAAGATCTCTAATCATGCCGCTATCAGTTGTGTATATCTTTGCATTTGAGTCTTTTTCAAGCGCTTTTTGTAACCCATCGTTGTTTGCAAATCTAACAGGGAAATAGTCTGCCCATGATTTAATGCTTTGTGGGTCAACGTTATATTCAGATCTATTTTCCCAGTCTTTGCCTGCATTTGTTGCACCGTAGTCTTCTCTTTGTTGTCCTTCTTTTTCTCTCATTTTGTAGATGGTTTCTTGGTTTTTAGGGTGCAGTCTTTCGTACCTTTCACCTAGGTCTTGTATATGCGTAATCCCTTGATCGGCAAGATCACGAACTGGATCTTTAGGCGTTCCTAGGTCATTCTTAATATAGCTTTTAAGACGCTTATCAACCCAATTATTTAATGCAAAGTCTTTTTCTGTTCGATCAATCTGTTCAGGAGAATACCCAAACTCATTTGCAATGTTCTTCCAGTCTTCGCCGCCATTTCTTATTATAGTAGGGATCGTCGAATGTAAATGTTGTCTAAGAACTAAGTCTAGTCGAGCATCATCCCAATTTCCGCCTGGGTTCTTAATTGCCATCTCTAAGTCAGGTGGCAACTCTGTATTGTCGATTGCTAATGGAGTGTGTGTATAGCCTTGCTTCTTAAACTGTTCTGCAGAGATAAAGTCGCTACTACCAGGCTTTCTAATAAGCGCGTTCTTAGGGTTGAACTTAATGCCGTAAGAAGGCCTTTCATAGAGTAAGTCTTGAAACGATTGCTGTTGTAGTGGGTAGTGCTCTCTTCTTTGCTCAGGGGTAAGAAACATCCTGTCTTCCATAGACTCTGATTCTGCTTCACCAAACACTCTGTGATATCTAGCTTCTTTTCCTGGGTTTTTAATAATGTTGCCTTGCCCTCGCTCTGCATACTCAATTGCATCAAGAGATGGGGGAGCACCATTGTATAAAGTGTACCGTCTTACTGCTTCTTGCAATGGGATTTTCTGTGCGCTCATGACATTCTCAAGCTCTTGTGCAACAATAATATCTTTGTCTTCAGGGAATTCATTAATATTTGCACCACGTTCGAAACCTTCTACATTCTGCACATGGTGCGTTAACTCATGAATTAAATTCTTTAATACATCATTAGAGCCTTTTGCGACTTCACTTTCATTGATGTAAATTGCATTATTTGCATGAGAATAAGCAGCACGAAACTCTTCGCCAAAAGGGCCTACTATTACGTCAATGTTCTTTGCTTCTGGGTATGCAGCAAAGAACTCAGGATGGTCTAAAAAAGATTTCAATGGCGCATGTACTTGTTTTCCTACAAAGTTTTGTAGATCATTAAACGTTCTTTGGTTTAAAGTAGCTTTGTCATCTGAAATTTCTTGACGCCACTTATTGTCAGGCCCTTTCCATGAGCCTGTCACTTTGTGTGTTAATGGGTCAGGCAGATTCTTTGACTCCATGTCTTCTGCTGCCTTGATTGCATCTAGATCCCAAGTTTTAGCACTAGGCCCTTTGACAATGTTCATCTTAGTCTCAGGCATCAGGTTCTCTGCACCCATCAGTGACACAGTCGGTCTGCCTCTTGACTGTTGACGAGCTGCATAGTCGCCTAGCTCATCTGCCATCTGTTGAAGTTTCACACCGTACGTAGGCTCACCAGTTAGACCTGTTCTCTTTAGCCCAGACTGAGCATTAACAAAGTCCTGCGGCACTGCTTTAAGCTCTCTTGCTGTGTTAATGCCACGTGCTCCCATGACCTGCACATCAGAAGGGCTGAGTCTTGCAGGTGGCAGATGGCCTATGTAAGGCGGTATCTTAGCAGCAGTAAATGCTGACCCTATGCCTTCTAGCATCTGTCGTGAATACGGGTTTTCTGGCTGATACTGTAGTGCGTCTGATCTGGCTTGTGCTTGCTGATATGCTTCAGGCGATGACCCAGGAGGCACATAGCCGTATGCCAGTGCTGCAGGAAAGCCTGATGCTATTGAAAGAGGCACTTGTGCAACAGGTGCGACTGCTTTCACTGCTGGAATCTGACCAAGCAGACGCTTCATGTCAGTAATGCCTAACTTCTTCTCGTAGTCTTGTAGATTTCCGTACAAGTTCGACGCCATTTCACCGATCGACATCTGTTGTGGTTTGTTCTTTGCCTCAAGCGCTGCTCTCATTTTCTGAATCTCTAACGGGTCGTACGACGTATCGCTAGTAACAACAGCACCTAATGGGTCAGTATATGATGAGTCAGGCTGATAGTTATAATCGCCTTGAAGCGTGACGGAAGAATCGGGCATGTGTCATCCTGCAGTTGATGATGCTTTCATCATATCACAACTTACTTAAAGCGCGTAAGGGTTTTCAGCTCTTTTACGCATCTCGTCATCGGCGTAGTCCGAAGTTTGTGATACAAAATGGTCTAGAACGATGATGTTCGCATCTCTGAGGTATCTTAGAGCCTGTGTCAGCGCATCCACATAGTCATCATGTCTACCGAGCGGAAAGCTGCACACTTCGGATAGGAACGGCTGTACCCACGTTCTTGCTTGACCTGGATGCTCTGTCGACTCCGGCAAATAGAGCAATCCTCTCTCGATCATCGGAGCTACGATGTTCAGGCGTGTTGCCTTATCTGCATTTCCTGGGTTGTACCCCCTAATCGGAATTCTTGTCTTCTGCAAATCTTGAATCAGCGCAATTCCTGAGGACTTGTTCTCTACAAGGACTAGATCCACCTTCTTACCTGATCCAAACTCATCAGGGTCACCATAGATCTCTTCAAACTCGTCCTTCAGCTTTGATCTTAGGTCTGGGTATAAGAGGTGCTCTGACCAACAGTCGATGAGCATCACTCTATTTCCCTTATCTTCGCTAGGTCTGAATACTCCTAAGACTACACACGCGGTGGGGTCGTTGATCTGCTTATCCGACGCTGCACAATCATAGCTTTGAATGACATAGCTGAACTCTGGGAACGACCTCTTTGCATCCCACAACTCGAACCAGCTACGTTTCACTAAGCCACTTTCTTCTGGGTCGAGAATCTCTGCATGAATCTCTTGGCGGCCGAGTGACGTCCCTTCATACTGCATGATCTGATTCTGAAAGTTCGGCGCTAGATTGTGCAAGTTGCTGTATGTAGAGGCTGTGGTCACATGCACATCCTTTCCGTTTCGATCGTTCAGCTCTACGATCTTCGGCACAGGCTTCGGAGTCGTGGTGCACACCATACGCGGCTGTTTACCAAGTCGTAAGCTGAATTGAATCATATCCCATGCTTCGTCTAGATAGTCCCATGCTGCCAGCTCATCTGCCCATACATGGTGCCACTGAGGACCACGGAAACGGCTAGGCTCTGAGGCGGCGATTCCTTTGATCATGCTACCGTTCTTGAGCGTAAGCTCATGAAGACTGATTCCGTAATTGGCGATGATCTCAGGCGGTGTGACATTTAAAAGTCCGGAGTCTCCATTAAAGCACACGTCTCGTATATCGCCTGAGGTTGGAGCCGACACGAGAATGCGACTACCTGGCTCATTCCAAGCTTTCCACCATGCCCACTCGGCGGCTAATCTTGTCTTACCTGCTCCTCGGCCTGCAAGGAGCAACCACACCGACCAGTCTGATGGCGGCTCTATTTGATGGGGAAGGGCGATGGTCAACCACTTTAATCGGGATTTGAAAGCAGCTCGCCACTCAGGCGACATGGCTGACAATTCTTTATCGTGCTTAGTGATCTTGGCAGCAATTAATTCTAATTGCTTGTCTGTAAGTGGCATGAGAGCATTGTAACACTGCTGCAGCTGCAGAGAGCTGCAGAGATAAAGTATTTAAGTGTTTAAGTTTAGTTGTATGAAGTGTTTACTTTAATTTCTGAGGACTGTGGACATGAAAGTGTTTACTTTAATTTCTGAGGGCTGTGGGCTCAGAAGCTGACATAGCCGACCCCCGCAGAAAGTCTCGAGGTCCTATGAAATCTGAGAACAAAAAGCCCAGAATCTAAGCCCAAAGCCCACAGAAAAAGATCCAAGGCCCTAAGGCCTCAGATCTCATTGTCGATTTAATCTAAGAATTCGATGTAGATGTAATCTGACATTGTAACTTCGCATATTGACGAATTTTCGTCAAGAGATTTTAAATATTCGAGAATCGATTTTTTTTCGATATTTACAAAAATCTCTGTATTCGAGAGTTTTGCTTTTAATTTCGAAGGAAAACATTCAATGTTTTTAATTGCGAATTTCGTTAACATAATTTACTCACTTTCGTTTAGAATTAAGAATTTAAAATTTAAAACTTAGGGTTTTTTATTTCCTAAGTTTTATTATACATAGTTCTAAGAAAAAGTAAATAAATTTTTAAATTATTTTAAAAATATTTTCGATTTCATAATGTGAAATAAGTGAAATATTCCTTTACTTTTCTCGAGTTTTGTGATATTTACGTGCAACTTTCACATTGTAAAAGTGAGTTTCATATAGTGAAATTTCAGCATGTAAAAGCTCATTTTATCATGTGAAAGTGAGTTTTATGATGTGAAAGTGAGTTTCACGATGTGAAAAAATCTTGAGAAAATTTTCAGATCTGAATCGGGCATCTGCTCAGAATCTGAGCCGAATCTGGGCAGATTCAAAGCCCGTTTGACTGAGTTCTGAGTCGAGCTTGCGATCTGAATCTGAACCCTCTACTCTAAGAACTAGAGCCCGTTTGACTCTGAGTGATCTGAAGATCGCTTTGTATATCCTTCAGAATCTCCTGTGCGATTGAGTGCGAAGTCTCAAGTTTCACAGCCCCTCCGTTCGCGCCCGTAAGCTCGATCTTGTTCCGCTCTGAGTACTTTGCAGGAAATCGAGCCGCCATGATCTTGTTGTAGACCGCCCCGTTCAAGCGTTGGCCTCCAGGAGTTTCCAGAACGTTCTGCAGACCTAGATCTTCCCAGTAATGTAGTTCTAGGTTCTTAGCCGTACGTAAGGCCTGCATGAACTCTGGATGCTTCTCAGCCCAGAGATCAAGTGTATTCCAGGCAAAGCCCAACGTCCCTGAAATCTGTTCTTGGCTCATGCCCTTTTTCCCCATTTCTACGACTTTTTCGCAGAACTCTTGACGGTACAAAGTAGGACGCCCTAACTTCTTTTTGGTTACTTCTGTTGCCATTTTCTCTCTCCCAGTAAGTTGCTGGGAGAGAGAAAATCTCTCCCAGTAGGTAAGAATTTCATTGTATCACAAGGTGCTAAAACGAGGCACTATTTGGTTCGAGTTTCATCGGTTTCAAGTTTCGTGCCTTGTCAAATTCATATATATAATAATAATTATTATTATTAATTTAAAAATAAGTAACTCAGTAACTAAGACACTGCCCAACAGCAGCTTAACTCTGCTCAGTTACATCAAATTACACAAAAACGTCAATTCTGTTTACTTTTCAGTAACCTATTTGCTAAACTGTGTACTATGCTAAACGTTAGTATGTTCTGTCATCAGAGTTACATAATCTACCTTTCTGTGTAACTCCGAGTTACTTATTTTTCTGACCTCATTTCTACCTAGAATCTAGGTTGCAGAACCAGTAAAAGCTGCATGCAGCTTTTGCATTCTCTGTTTGTACAGCGACATTTCATGATGTGAAATACCTAACTCTCTTTCACAATGTGAAATGCACGATTCTAATCTATGGTATAATGATTAGGTAGTAATTTAGCTTTAGATTTCTTAATTCTTAACTTAAAACAGGAGTATAAATCATGAAAAACAAACCACAGTTTCATTTCTATGGTTCAAACTTTATGGAGTGGAAGACTTCAACCAACCTCCAAGAGGTTATCGACCACTTTCGCACCAAAGAAAATGCCAAGCACAACTTTGCTGTGTGGTACGTCCCACTTGCAGACAACGTCGAATACGAGATTAACTGGTACGAGCCGCAAGTCGATGGTCGTATCTACCTTGGTTCTTACAACAAAAAGCAACGTATCGACAACTCGCCCAAGGAGATAGAATGAAATTCACTAAGCCCTTTAGTGAATCGAGTACGAGTACTCGATTCACTAAGCTTTACAAAAATCGGTTTTACTGCTATGAATGGATGCAAGGCCATTTCTATGTCTATGATATCAAGGATCCTAGCCGACTACCTGTTGGGTTTCCTGAAAACCCTGAAACACCTATTTCTTGCCCACTTTTATCCACTGCACATTCTTTGTGCGACAAAATCCTCAGAAAGGAAGCACAGCAATGACACTATTATCCGAATCATTAGACAACGAAGAGTACTGGATCGCCCACGGGAATGCTACTAGAATGGAAGCCACCGGTGGTGGTTTTGCATCGAGCCTCGGTAAGCTGTTCTTCAAAGCAGATACACGAAATGCAGCCCGTTTAGTTCGGGCTTTTCCTCATGAGTTTTTACTAGTGACCAACAACGACACCAAGGAGTCCGAATAATGCGTGAATTTGAACAAACTAAACTAACCCCACAAGCAGAAAACGAAGTCTATGAAGTGCTAGCAGAGAAGCTAGCACTTAAAATTCACAAGTGGTTCGAAGAAGAAGCACTTGATGAGTTTGACTTCGCGCAGGAAGGCGACACGATTATCAACCTGCTTGGCAATGATGAAGACCCAATGGACGTGCACCACATACTCTGGACCAAAGCCAAGAAGAAGTTCGCGAACATGATCTTAGACAACGCCTAACAGATACCAGAGGTTGTACTTTGTTTCAGCTATTTCACATAGTGAAAAAACAAAGTACAAAAATGTGGTATAATGTATCATGTAGTAAAAATGTAGTCGTTTTAATCATAGTTTTATTTCTTAATTCTTAACACACTTAACAAGGAGCTTTAACATGAATTTAGATCAATTAGGTCAGCCTTATCCGGTTAACACACCGTCTGTGACAATTAACGTGCCAGACACCACACAACAAGCCTCGCTTGCAGACTTATTTAACTTAATGTCTACAACAATGACACAAATGGCAAATAGAGTTGCAGAGCTAGAAGCTAAGCTGAATAACCCTCTTAGTGGCAACCTTGAAGAAGTGCTCATGGATTTCTTAACTAATAGCGAATTCGAAGATAGAGTAAATGAGCTTATCGAACATCACATGCGATACGAGTTCGATATCGATAACCATGTCGATATTGCAGATGTAGTGCGCGATACAATTAACGACAGACTTACTATTTCATTCGATATCTAATATGCCCCCTAAGCTTACATACAAAACAGCTGCCAAGCCAGCACACGTCTTCGTCCTTACAGACGACGGCGACGTGCTTGGCGTTTACGAACGTAAGATCGATGCTCAGAACGATGCAATTAAGTACGAGCTTACTAATTATTACATACAAGAAACGGAGTTTAAATGAAAGACTTGTCACAAGAAGAATTTAAGCAAATAGAAACAGAGTTTCAAGAGCTTATCAACAAGCAAAAGATACTTGTTCAATTTAACCCTAACCCTACCACTAATCGAACTTTAGATCTTATGAATGACATTCAAAAGAATCTGCATTTTATTCAACCTAAGTAAAGGCTTAACATGACTAAACCCTATATTACACATAACGATCAACATATCAGTATTAATGGTACGCGCGGTCTTGCCCGTTTATCTAATCTTTCTTATTATAGAATCGTAGAGATGTTTGGTGAGCCCTGTGATGATTATGATGATTTTAAATCGGATGCAGAGTGGATGATTAAGTTCGATGATGGTGAAGTGGCTACCATCTACAACTGGAAAAATGGTCGTAACTATTGTGGCCCTGATGCTCCACCTGTAGAAGAAATACGTGAATGGAATGTTGGTGGCAAAAATAGCGATGTTGTTTTACGTCTTCATCAACTTTTAATGAAAGAGCCTATTTCTTATGCTTAACCTCTGCAAACTGTGTTAAAGTAATACCCATTCACTTATTCCCCTCATTTGAGGGGTTTTTTAACCTTCAAAATCAGAGACTAATCTATGTTAAATCAAAAGAATAAAAAAAATCCTCAGTGCCGTACACCGAGGATTTAAGCGCTTACAACATTAAAGTAGTCCAATCGTTACACTTGTGAAGGAGTCATTGAAATGAGTTTCAATGAAAAAACAATTAAACCAGAATCATTATACCACGCATTTCTAAAAGATAGACAGTTTGAAGACAAAGATGTACAGTCATTAGGCCTTGAATACCTCGACCCTCAACAAACTTCCCAGTTGATGGGGTTCACAGTCTATAGTGCTTCCATACGGATTCCGTACTTCGACACGAATGGAATCAGAACAGAGTTTAATCGAGTTCGTCTTCTGAACCCGATCGGAAAGATGAAGTACTGCCAACCACGTCAGTCTGGTTCTCATATCTATTTTCCTGTGAACCCGTTATGGCCCTCAGCACTGACTAACTTACAAATTCCTCTCATCATTACAGAAGGGGAGTTCAAAGCACATGCCATTACCAAAGCGATTGAAGCAGAGAATCTGCAGTACATCTGTTGCGCGGTTCCAGGGGTTTCATCATGGACAGACAAATCAGGCCTTCCAATGCACAAAGATCTCATGTCCATTCTCTATGAGAAATCACTTTCAGCTCGGAATGTCTACATACTATATGACTATGACGGTAAGTCTGATAATGGTGAGCCTAATGAGCAAGTGGCACTTGAAGAAAATAAATTAGCCATTACACTTGCAGGCTTAGGGGCTAAGGTTCACCTTTGTCGTGTAGGTAAGTTTAAGCCCATTAAAGGGCAGAAGTACGCCATTGACGATCATCTATTGATAGGCGGAACATTATCAGAAGTGCTTATGTCATGCATAGAGCCTACCATGATAAAAAACAGCGAAGAATATCGGCTCTATACAGCTCGCACACAGTGGGCAATTTTTGATGGGCAATGGATTCGGTTGAGCGACGGTAAGCAATTTAATGGGCAAAGAATTCGAATAGAGCTTGCCAATCATACGTGGATCAGGCCCGCACCAAACGGTAGAACAACTTCGATTAAGCTAACAGATGCATATCCTGCTTGGTCTAAGCGCTTGAATCTGAAAGGAATGGGTATTTACCCTAAACATCAAGGTCTTCGAATTACGCCTGACGGTTACTATAATTTCATGAAAGCATGGAAATACGAGCCATTAGAAGGCAAACCCGATCTGTGGCTTGATTGGTGCAAATATTTCTTTAAAGATGCCCCTGAGTTTGAGGAGTTCTTTCACGATTGGATTGCACAAATTGTTCAAAAGCCATGGGAAAGAAACAACACAACAATACAAATTATCAGCTCTAAGCAAGGTATTGGCAAGTCTTTTAGCATTGGCTGGATTGCAGAGATGCTTGGTGATATGGCGCTTTCTATTGGACCTGATCGTTTATTTGAAAAGTTTAACCAACACGTACTAAATCGGATACTCATCACGGTTGATGAGCCAAGTACTGATAATACGCGGCATGCTGATGAGCTGAAGAACTTGATCACAAGCGACACATTGACGCTTGAAGCTAAGAACCAAGATGCAATTTTTGTCACCAACTATGTAAACTATGCATTCACAACGAACCATGCCAAAGTGACCACAGTGAATGAAGGAGCACGTCGTGAAGCAATCTATAAGCCACAATCATTAGACCCTGCAGTATGTTCTGAGTTAATCTATAGAGTAAAAGATTGGTGTGAAAATGAGCACGGTTTTGAGATCATGATGTACTTTTACAATACACGAGATCTTTCTAATTTTGATGCTAAAGCACCTGCGCCGATGTCTGATCACAAACAAGAAGTCATTCAAGCCAGTAAGTCTGCATGGGCACAGTTTGCACAAGATGTATGGGACTGGGTTGAAAACGAGATTGACGGCTCTGCTGCGATCAGCAAAGGAATGATGAACGTACTGATTAAGCATTTTGGCTATGAGGGTTCACGAATTACTGCGCACTCTATTAATAATTCGTTTAACGAGCTTTGCTTTAGTCAACAGAACAAGATGATCAAAGAAGATGATGGGCAATCAGTTCGTTGCTTATTACTAACTAGAACAGCAGAGGATACGCATAACATTACTAGTTATAAACTGCTTCTACAAAAAACAAATGATGCAATCAAGAAACTAATTTCACAAAACTCATATTAGTTATTTCACATAGTGAAATCAAATATATCAAATATATGGTATAATGGTTTGGTAGTATAAATTAATTCATTATTCTTAACTTTAAAAAGGAGTTTTATTATGGCACATGAAATCGCCAAAACAGTAAACGGTAAAGATGCAATTGCCTATGTAGGTGAAACACCATGGCACGGTCTTGGTCAACAGCTCACACCTGATTCATCATTGGAAACGTGGGCTACCGAAGCAGGTCTTGATTTTAAATTACAGACAACACCTATTTGGTTCTCACCTGTAAATGACGGTCAAAATATGCAGTCATACACAGGTAAACGTGTTATTCTTCGTACTGATACACATGATGCTCTTGGTATTGTAAGTAATCGATACAAAATTGTTCAACCAATCGAAGTCCTAGAGTTTTTTAAAGATATTATCGGCTCTTCGGCTCAGTTGGAAACCGCAGGTGTACTTCGTGGTGGTGCTCATTATTGGGCTCTTGCTAAAATGGAAGGTGAATTTGATTTAGTAGGCGATAAAGTAAACCAATACCTTCTTCTTGCTTCATCAGCTGATGGTTCACTCGCAACACAGGCAAGGCTTACTACAGTCCGCGTTGTATGCAACAATACAATGCAAATTGCACAACGGAATGGTCAAGCAGTAAAAGTACGCCATAGCTCAATCTTCGATCCTTCAGATGTAAAAATGAAGTTAGGCGAGATTAATCAGAACTTCAAAGCCTTTCAAACTACCGCAGAGACATTGGCGCGTATTAAGTTATCAAGCGAACAGGCTTCCAAGTTATTTGTTAGTGTGCTTGGTGGCTCTATTGATAAACCAAGTCGTCAAGCGGCAAGAGCATTACAACTGTTTGACGGTAACGGCATAGGCGCTGATATGGAATCGGCAAAAGGTACCGGTTGGGGTGCATTAAATGCAGTGACTCAATTAGTTGATTGGGAAAATGCCCGTACATCCGATGCACGTATTCGTAGTGCATGGTTTGGTTACGGTGCAAACCTCAAGCAACAAACTCTCGATGCATTAGCAACAATGTAATCTTTCACTATGTGACAAAGTATAAAAAGCTTTGTCACATAGTACTTTCTATGGTATAATATACTTAGTATCACTACTTAATACTTAACACAAGGAGCTAAATGATGGGATGGGACGCAGCATTAGATAGAGCAATGGAGCAGCACATTATGAAGCAAGAACAAGATGCCGAGAGAATTCAAGAGCTTCTTGAAACAGAAGAGCATGACCCATGTAAGCCTCGAAATTTTTTTGAAGCAATGTCTGATTCTTCTTTTTCAGATGAAGAAAATCAGAAGTTTGAAGCATTGTTAAGAGCAAAAGACGTTAAAGCTCTTGATATGTTAATCGAATTATCAACAAATTATCAATTATATTTTATAGAGAAAGAACTCGATGATGAATAAAGAAATCATTATTGACTGGGTGGCATGCACAGTGTATGCCGTTATATTAGGCGCTATGTTCGCTTATGGCGTGCTTGGAGGTTTTAGATGACTCCAATTCAATGGCATAGAAAACGAGTAAAGTCCGAGATGCCGCATGTTGCAGAATCGATGCTCGATTTAGTTCAAGAATACGGGCCGATTAAGATCACAGACTTTATTATTGAAGTAGAAAAAGATTCGCTTGGCTCAAGAGCACATTTGTACTTTAATCTAAGTTGGCTTCGTGAAAACGGTTACGTAAAAGCTACAAGCCCTGCTAATAATCTTCGCGTAAAAGAGATTAACATCACCTCTAAAGGCGCCCGTTACTTAGAGAATGATAATGGATAAAATCATCGATAAAGAATATGATCATTGGTTAAATACGATCTCTAAAAAAGAAGTTCGTCATCTTACTTGGAGTCATATTACTGAACTTGTTGACACATTAGAATCTAAGATTCGAGAATCAAAGCAGCATTACGAATTGATTGCAGGTATTGCAAGAGGCGGATTAATACCCGCTATCATGCTAAGCCATCGTCTTAAGCTACCGATGATGGCAATCACTGATAGAACATTAATACCTATTTCAAAAAGATGTCTTGTGATTGATGAAATATATGACACAGGTGCTACTATTCAAAAGCTTAAAGACATTAACCCAGGCGTACATGTAGGTGTCTTATTTCATAATGAAGCATTGCCTGAATTAGAGTATTTTGCAGTGAAAGATTTATTACAACAATGGATTGTCTTTCCATGGGAGAATTAACATGAAAAAGCAAATCAACCCTGTACCTGATTGGAGAAATCCACATTTTGTATATCGTCCTTCAGTAGCTACTGATATTCTAAAAACAATGAGACGTTTCGGGTTTATACCACCTAGCGAAAAGAAAGAAAAGAAAAATGAACAATGATATTTTTCTGAAAGTACGTGAATTTAGAACTAAATTAAGTTTGCCAATAGGCAATAAGCCTCATTTACTTGAGCCTATAGATATTAGTTTCTATGCCCGCTTTTTAATGGAAGAGCTAAGTGAGTTGATGAAAGCGCATGAAAAAGGAAACCTTGTTGATGCTGCCGATGCAATTGCAGATTTAGCATATGTCACAATGGGTTGTGCTCATCACATGGGAATTAACTTGCCTAAGATATTGAACATTGTGCATGAAGCAAACATGCAAAAGCAACCAGGCACTACAAGCAGAGGTTACCAACAAGATGCAATGAAGCCAACAGGATGGGTAGGCCCTGAAGAGATGATTGCATTAGAACTATTTGATCAGTCTAGATAATCTATGAAAACATTTGCAATATTATTTGCCACATTCATTTGTGGGTTTGTTCTCTTGCTTGCATCAATACCTGATTACCAGATGCGCAAGAACTGTGAGTTGGCTGAGATAAGTCCTGACTTCACGCCCCAAGAGAAAGCTAATTGTAGGATAGCAAGGAGTAAAGAGAAATGAAGGTTGAATATTTATGGTTAGGAATGTTTTTAGTTGGTATTGTTCTTGGAGTTATTTTGAAGAGGAGAAAAAAATGAAACACAAACACGCAGAATTAATTAAAGCTTGGGCTGATGGTGCAAAGATTCAATATTTAAACGAAAGTTATTGGGAAAATTGCTCTGACAATAGTCCCGGTTGGAACACTGATATAGAATACCGAGTTAAGCCTGAACCAGAGCCTGATGTTGTTTTATTTTCTAGCGTTTATGAATTAAATAAAAGAACCCCATCACAGGTCTTGGGAACC
>JGI24890J29729_1000385_pt1 | contig 29417 bp, 29 predicted proteins | sample FreactcultureFD7_FD_29729 | JGI IMG/M metagenome (IMG submission 29729)
CCTCCCACTGCTATCGGTGGACGCAGTTTTGCCAGAAGTAGATGAAGAAGAGCTTGTAGTTGACTTGTTGCCCCCAGTGGCGCCACCAATAACTCCGAGAACTAATAAAGCGATTGGAATTACAAAGCGCTTTTTCTTAAACCAAGGCTTTGGGTTATCTCCTGTTAAAGGGCGGTCATTAGACATATCTATTGCTCTCGCTTATGAATCTAATAATAACTAATCCGTTGTCTTTGTATAGGAAAAGTGGGGAAAAAGTAGGCAAACAATTGGTCATATAAATGCAAAATCCCCCGACTTAATTAAAAGGCAGGGGATTTACGCTTGTTGGAGCGGAGACGAGAGGATTTGAACCTCCGAGGCCTTTTAACGGGCCTACCTCATTAGCAGTGAGGCGCACTCGACCGGGCTATGCGACGTCTCCAAGTGGTGAGGGAAGTTTACACGCTCAGAAGACTAAGTACCTAAAGGTAATTTTCTCTAATTTAAGTGTAAAACTAGAGCAATATCGAAGAGCTCAACACTAAGAGGAAGATCCGTGGGGCAAATTGTGCTGAGTTATGCGATCTCTATCAGAGTGAGAACTGTTTCATTTCCTTCTAAAGCATCAAGAATTAAACGTGCCTGGGATGCTCTTGGCATTAGAATCAATCCTAAGAGTACGTAGGACTTGCGCGGCCTTAGTTCGACCAGAGTGGCGGGAGTTTGCCGCCGAGCAGCACCCAAGCAGCTTGCTTAGCTGCGCCATCTGCCACATATTCACCAATAGGTGGGACTGTGATCTCTTGTCCAAATATCTCTCTCGTTATAAGTTGAACTGCGAGATTGCGGGCAGCTCCGCCAATCAAAAGAATACGCTCTCGCTTTACTCCGAGAGAAGTAACAGCTTGTGCCGCATATGCCAACCCCGACATCNCTCCTTCGATACTGGCGCGAGCAATATTGGCTGGTGTGAAATTCTCATGGGTAATTCCTTGCAGCGATCCGCGTACATCTGGAAGGTTAGGAGTTCGCTCGCCATCGAAATATGGAATAAGGGTGAGTCCACCGGCTCCGGGCGCTGCGCTCAGAGCATGCTCGCTATATTGATCAAAGGTAAGGCCAAGCATCTTGGCTGTTGAATCAAAAATCTTCGCCGCATTAAAGGTGCAGGCAAGTGGCAGGTAATTTCCCGTAGCATCAGCAAAGCCAGCAACTTCACCAGAAGAGTCACGGGTCGGTGTTGCAGAGATAGCAAAGGCAGTACCGCTGGTACCCAATGAGATAACGAGATCACCCAGCTGTGCGCCTACTCCGAGTGCACCAGCAGCATTATCTCCAGCACCTGGCGCAATCTGGAGTGTGCCATTTTTAAACCCAAAAGCAGATGGCGCAATTATTTTGGGGAGCACCACATTGGTGTGTCCGAGTGCGGCCTCGAGAATATCCATGGAATAGGTATTGCTGACGCAATCAAAATATCCAGTACCCGAGGCATCTGAGCGATCGGTGAAGAGATCTTCCAAGCGAGTGCTGCCCGATAATTTCCAGGAAAGCCAGTCGTGGGGCAAAGCTACAGCGCGGACCTTCGCTGCATGCGCTGGCTCGTTATCGCGCAACCAACGAAGCTTAGTTGCAGTGAATGAGGCCACGAGTTGGGAACCGACCAACTCGTGAATATTAGGGAATTCATTGTTGAGATCGACTGCAGCTTGCGCCGAGCGAGCGTCATTCCACAAAAGTGCAGGGCGGATAACTTCGCCCGATTCATCGAGTACAACCATGCCATGTTGTTGGCCAGCAATACTGACCGCTTCAATCTCAGCTAGGCCACCAACATCCGCGATAACGCCTTGGAGCGCTATCCACCAGGCCTGCGGATCAACCTCGGTGCCATCGGGATGTGGGCGTGATGCCGAAGCTAGTAATTGACCTGTTTCGGCATCACGTACAACAATCTTGACCGATTGCGTTGAAGAATCAACGCCTGCAACTTTTCGCATTAGGACTATTGGACCCCCATCAAGTGTTCAAGTGCGAGTTGATCCAAGATTTCATAACCATAGCCGCGCTTTCCTGCGGCGTCGGCATCAAAGGAATCGTTGGCCAAGTCCTCCCATGATTCGCCAGCAGCAAGTGTTGGCTCGGAAAGGCCCGGAATATTGGAGTTCTTCATTGCTTCAATAACACGAGGATCTTTGCGGAATGCGGCAGCGCGCTCCTTGAGAATCAGATACATGCGCATATTCGATGTTGCTGACGCCCACACACCGGAATCATCATCGGTGCGCACTGGCTTGTAATCAAAGTGCTTAGGACCTGAGTACTGGTAGCGCTCGAGTAGATCAACCAAGAAGAAGGCGCTTTTAAGATCGCCATGGCCGAAGACGAAGTCTTGATCATACTTTGGACCGCGCTGGCCATTGAGATCAATATGGAAGAGCTTGCCCTGCCAGAGCGCTTGCGCGATGCCATGAACAAAGTTGAGGTTTGCCATCTGCTCGTGGCCGACTTCTGGATTAAGGCCCACCAACTCTGGATGATCGAGCATTGAGATAAATCCAAGTGCATGGCCAATCGTTGGTAAGAAGATATCCCCGCGCGGTTCATTGGGCTTTGGCTCAATCGCAAATTTAATATCGTAACCCTTATCGATTACATATTGCCCAAGAATATTAAATCCTTCGGCATAACGCTGGAGAGCTACGTAGGCATCTTTAGAGCTCTCTGATTCTGCGCCTTCGCGGCCGCCCCAGCAGACATAGATTTTTGCCCCGAGTTCTGCAGCGAGATCGATATTGCGCATCNCTTTTCGAAGAGCAAAGCGACGGATATCGCGATCATTGCTAGTGAGAGCGCCATCTTTGAAAACCGGGTGGCTAAAAAGATTGGTTGTTGCCATCGGAACTTTCATTCCGGTTTCGGCTAGGGCTTTTTTAAATCTATCGATATGGCCTTGACGAGTAGCATCATCAGACCCAAATGGGAAGAGATCATCATCATGGAAAGTCACGCCATATGCGCCACGAGCAGCAAGCTCATTGACAGTACGAACTGGATCAAGTGCATCACGAGTTGAATCGCCGAATGGATCTCTTGCCTGCCAGCCGACAGTCCAGAGACCGAAGGTAAATTTGTCAGTAGGAGTTGGGGNGCTGGACATAGTTGACTCACTTCTCTTGAATGGATACCCAGTAGTAAAAATTCATCTGCGTCTAAATACGATACCCCAATGTCCTCGGGACATCTACTACCTTTTATAAGGTTTTACTAGATAGCCGTGAGGCGCACACGACCAGACTTTGTGACTTCTCCAAGTGGTGAGCTGAGTTTTCAACTATCTAGTTACCTTTAGTTCCATGCCCAAGGTTGACCGGCTCGTCATAGGTGAAATTGTGCTGAGCGAGGTTGACGACATTTTCTACCTGTAGCGCAGACTTGTAATTTTCCCGCGTCTCGGGGCTCCAAATAATCTCCGAATCTTTAATCGATATCGATTCGGCGTTGATGAACGTCATTGCAGAATGTGGCTCTCTCAAGAAATCTACCTCTCCATTAGGGCGCAGATCCACGCGAGCTGGCCATCTCGAAGTATTCGACATGGTGATTGAGATCCGATCAAATTTAATGTTTTTGATTAACTCTGGCTCAGTCGCCCAGACCAAGATTGCCGCTTCACTCTTGACCCGAATATTTTCAAATCTGACACCATCTACTCTCCCTTTCAGGAGTCGTTCTGGATTTCCCTCTGTTGCACCAACATCCCAAGCAGCAGCAGTGACATGGATTGCTTCCCCGTGACCCCACCAAGACTCATTAAAGGCTCGAGNGCTTACAGAGCAGTTTGCGAATAAAACATTTGAGACCGTCCCTCCCTCACGAGGACGCACAGCAAATCCGCGATGGCTATCTTCAACTTTGCAGTCAGTTACAACAACGTTCCTAATATCTCCGCATGCCTCAGTACCTAATGTGATCGCACCAGAAGTCGACTTCATATAGGTATCTGTAATCAAAATATCTTCAACAACGCCATACTGTGAGGTGCCGGCACATGATTTCAAAGAGATGCAATCATCCGCCGTAATTAATTCGCATCCAGAAATTAAAACTCGTTGGCAACGATCGATATCAATTCCATCTGCATTTGGAACCATTAAGTCTGTAAGAATATTAATATCTTTAATAACTAAATCTTGGCATCCTGTTGTACGAAGTGCCCAGAATGCTGGATCTTGAATCGTAAAATCTTGAAGTTCAACATGGTTTGATTCAATGATGAAGAGAGTGAAGGGACGTTCTAAATATTGCGAGCGTCCACCAACAGGGCCGCGCATAGAGTGAATGTACTTTCCACGCTCAAGAATGAATCCATCGGCATTTCCATTAATCTCACCCTCGCCTGTGATTTTTAGATTATCTGCCTTGAAGGCGACGATAAAGGCGCGACGAGGTAGAACATCTTCATTGACCGAACCTTTTGTGAGTTTCTCAATTGAGTGCTCAGGCAGGTAATCCTCGTATCGATCGGAAGCTCGCAGACGAGCTCCTTTCTCAAGATGGAAGTCGATATTTGACTTCAACTCGATTGAACCAGCAAGGAAAGTTCCNCCCGCCGGCACAACGACTCGTCCACCACCAGCGCTTACGACAGCGTCTATACAGCTTTGTATTGCAGCCGAATTATTTGTAACACCATCTGCTACGGCACCGTATTCGAGGATTGAGAAGTCGCTCATGAGGCATTCACTATTCGATTGTGTGACCATAAATACTGCTCGGGATCAGATTGAATTTTCTTGAGTGTTTCAGTGTCTCCAGTTACGGTAAATGTATGTTTTTCTCCAGGTAATAGGCTCACTAATTGAGAATCTGAATTAGTGCCGAGCCCAGCTACCTCTGAAAGTAGTGATAGCTCATGCACATAACTCTTCGCTTCAACGCTCACCGAGAGAGATTGAGCGCCACTCTGTGTTGTTATTAGCAACGACTGTTGTGGAGCTGCTTTGGCAGCATCCAAAGTAGTACGTCTGGCAGCTCGGGCTTCACCCACATCGGCAAGAATGAATCCTTCAAAGTGTAACGAAACTATGTGAGGAAATTCTTCTACTAGTGAAGTTCGTGAAACTCCGTAAGGTTCGATGCTGAAGGCTATTTCTTTTACAGAAACTATTTCGCCGCTCTGATCTATCAGTGTTACCTGCGCCTTGGAGTTCCACTTCTCTGCTGTGTCATTGATGATGGTCAGAGCAGCTCCCTGATCTACGCGCCCAATAGTCACGGTACGTGGACGGTATGCCGCTTTCATCGCATGCCAAGCAAGCTTTCGGAAACCCGTGTAATCAAGGACTGCCCAACTGATTGCTGGCCACATATCGTTAAATTGCCACAAGATCGCTCCGGAGCAGACCTCATAGAGACTTCGGAAGTGCTTGAGACCAATCTCTACTGCCCGCGCTTGATCTAATGCGGCGGCAAAGTACCAAGGGACACCTTCAGTAGGAGGGTTGGCAAACTCGCGTGATAAACCTTCAGCGACCTTTCTCATTCCATCAAATGCTTTCTGATGATCTGCCAAGTCGAGATCTTTCGAGTCAAGAGTCTCTTTACCAAGTGCGCGAGTAAGCATGGACCAAGATCCAGGTCCATTAAATCCAAATTCAGCAGCAAACGATGGTGTGTATTGCTCATAGCGTTCATACCCGAGTTCATTCCAAACATCCCAAATATGGTTTGTACCTGAAGTGAAGTTCTTTACATCTGGATGATGAGTTGAAAATGGTGAACCAGGAACATATGGTCGAGTTCCATCTAGAGTTGCGAGAACGTTAGGAACAGTCTCTTTATAGAAAGTCTCTCCCCAAGGTCTTCCTGCAAGAGTCTCTTGCCATCCCCAATGCTGGAATCCTTCGATGCATTCATTTCCTCCGCACCATAAAACCAATGAGGCGTGGCTACCTAGCCGACGAACTGCTTCGGTAGCTTCAAGTTGGACTTCTTCAAACATCTCAGGCGTCTCGGGATAAGCAGCACATGCGAAGAGAAAATCTTGCCAAACAACAATCCCTTCTTCATCGCAGAAATTATAAAAATCTTCTGATTCGTAAATTCCACCGCCCCATACACGGATGCCATTGATATTCACTTCCAACATATCTGAAATGCGTTGCTCATAACGTTCACGAGTAACCCGCATTGGGAAAGGATCATCAGGAATCCAATTAGCTCCACGAATCCACAGACGTAGTCCATTTACTTTGATTGCAAAGAGGTGCTTATCTGGATATTCCGGATTGTTCACGGCAGATGTATCGAGTTCAATTGTTCTAAAGCCCACACGCTTACTTTGGCTCTCTATAACTTCATCACCATGTAGCAGTGATGTTTCAACATCGTAGAGCTTCTGTTCTCCGCGCCCACGAGGTTGCCATAAAAGTGCATCGGGCACAGCGAATTCGAAGCTTGCTTCCGCTGCACTGAAAGTCTGCTTGGCAATTTCTTTACCATTATCCATAACCCGAACTTGAATTCTGTGGCTCTGTAAGTCACCCGTAACTATTGGTCGTACAGCCAAGTGAGGCTTTCCCTCGTTAATCGAGGTAAGCAAAGAGACGTTAGAAAGATAGGCGCCGCTCCACTCGATCAATTCCACCGGTTTCCAAATTCCAGAAGAAATCGTTACCGGGCCCCAATCCCAACCGTAACTACAGGCCATCTTCCGTTGATAGTTATAGGGCATGTCATATGGACGTGGATACAGTCCAAGTTTCTCTACTTGATCCTCAGCATCGCTGAGTGGCGCCGCAAAATGGATCTCAAGTGCGATATCCCCGCGTTGTAATTCTTCGCTGATATCAATTTCATAACTTCGGTGCATATTCTTAGTCGAAAGTTTTATTTTGCCATTAACAAATACCTTTGCAAGGGTATCCAGCCCAAGAAAACGAAGAGCTGCATGGTCAGTATTCTTAGAACCCGAAATCGTTGTCTTGTAAATCGAATCCGTTTTCCAAATCCACATCTGATCCGCTTCGCGCCCATCTATAGATATATCGGCGATGAGNCCCGCCTCAATTAAATCAGTATGGATACAGCCAGGTACAGATGCTGGAATACTTGACGGTAGATCTACGGCGCCAGTTATGACGTTCTTATTGCGCCAGACATTGTGGCCATCGACGACAGCCGGTGAAGCGAAAGCATCTTTACGGGGGTTGAGAGAGAGTTGCCAACCTTGGTTAATCTGGGTGATTTTATTCATCGCCCAAAATCATCTTCTATACGCTCGATATCATCTTCTCCGAAGTAAGTTCCTGTCTGAACTTCAACGAAGATAATAATCTCTTTGCCTGTATTTGAAATTCGGTGCAGAACACCTATTCCAAAATCTACTGTGTCGCCTGGTGCGATTGGCTGGACTTCTCCATTGATCGTTACCTCACCAGTACCTTGCACGATAAACCAATGCTCAGCTCTCTTAGCGTGACGTTGATAAGAGAGGCGTTGCCCTGGGTTGACCCAGATACACTTCACTTTATGGGTCGAGGATTCCTGAAGTACTTCGTACTTACCCCAAGGGCGATCAGATTTTTCTAGCATGTAATTAGCTCTCCCAGTTTCAGATTAATGCGCCGTTGTGTGAAATGTCTTTTGAAGCCGCATCTAGTACTCCTAAAGAAGCCCCGATAAGGCCGGCATTTCGTTCTAACTCTGCAATTCTCAGATCTACAGATTCAATAAACCCAGTTGTGTTCACTTGAGTCTGACAATGGTTACGCAGTGGGTTCCAATAAATATCTCCAGCTTCAGAAACGCCGCCACCTACAACGACGGTGCGAATATCGAGGGAACCGATTGTGTTCACGATGCCAATTGCAAGAGCCTTTGTGCCTTCATCAATCACTTCAAGAGCAGTTGAATTTCCTTGTCGCGCAGCTTCGGCCAGCTCAATAAATGTTCTACCTTCTGCCCAACCTCGTTCGCGTGCGATTGAGACCATTCTTGGTCCGCTGGCATATGTTTCAACGCNCCCGCGTCTTCCACAGGCACATTCGAGGCCATCGAAATTGATTGTGTGATGGCCGATGTAACAAGAGTTTCCGGTTTCTCCAGTGAAGAGTGATCCATTGAGAATAAGACCACCACCAATGCCTGTTGAGACAACCATGCCGAGCATATTGGTAACACCACGACCTGCACCTAAGCGAAATTCTGCGTGGGCAAGCGCCATGGCATCGCCATGTAGAACCACATTTTTAGAGCCTGTAATTTTTTGAAAATTGGCCACAACTGGAAACATGCGCCAATCAGGGATATTTACGGGACTGATTGCCCCCTTATCAAGATGGAGTGGTCCAGCGGAGCCGATTCCGACGCCTAAAAATTCGCTGCCAGCTTCTTTCATTAGATCTTCAGTCACATGATGAATATCTTCCCAAAAGTTAGGATTGCCTTTCACGGGAATCTCTTGCTGGGAGGTCACGGAGTAATGACGATCTACCAAAGCAAGAGCTACTTTGGTGGCACCGATATCTACCGCCAGCGCATAGTGAGCCATTACTTCACCTCCTGCTCGGAAAAAGTATTTAATTTCAGCGGAATAGTCTTTGTCTTGAAACTCACCTCTTCGGGATTTTCAAAACGCTCCAGCAAGAGTTTGGCGGCTTCATTTCCGAGAAGTCGCGGATCGTGATTGAGAGTTGGAATTTGCATAAGTTGCGCTGAAGGAAAATCATCAAATGAGACCATTTCGACTTTAGATCTCGTCGTACTTATTGCGTGTCCAACACCAATCGCAATTAGATCGTTTGAAGCAATAAATCCATCGACTCCATCATTCTTTGCTAACAATTCAACTGTCACGACTTTTGCTTGCTCTGATGTATGAACCCCAGGAATTACCCGGCTCTTTGTTGCTTGCAAACCATGCGCTGCCACAGATTTCTTAAAGCCATCTATGCGTTCTGATGCAGTCCAGATTTCCGGATTATCAGCGATGAGAGCAATTCGGGCACACCCCTTCGAAACTAAATAGGAGACGCATGCATCAATGCCGCCGAAGTTATCGGCGAGCACAGCATCTGCATCTAAATATGCGGGGGGGCGATCCACGAAGACAAAAGAGACTCCGCGTTTTCTCTCAATATGTAGATAGGAGTAATCCTGCGCAGAAGGAACGATAATCAATCCGCGAACTCGACGTTCTAAAAGAGCTTCGATGAGCGCTTTTTCGCGGGTGCCGTCATCTCGAGCGGTAGCAATAATTAAATCGAGGCCTAATGGGCTGAGTGTCGACTCCGCTCCAGCAGCCATTCCTGCGTAGAAAGGGTTAGCCAGATCTGAAATAACCAATCCAACTAAGGTTGAAAGCGCGCCGACACGGAGTTCGCGAGCAATGCGATTTGAGCGGTAGCCAACGAGTTCGGCCGCCTTTTTGACCTTTTCTAGCGTTAGAGGGGAGACCCGATCCAGCTCATTCATGGCTCGAGAAGCGGTTTTTACGCTTACGCCCGCAATTGCCGCTATATCTGCGAGCGTTGGGTGGGCGGAGTTTTGAGCTGTAGCCATCTCTGCCCTCCATTTCTTAAAGCGACACTTCGTGCCAAACAGGGCAACCCTAGGGAACTTATGTCATCGATGTCAACCGACTACATATGCTTTTAGCCAAATGTCTCGTTATGTCCTAAAGTCCTTATAAGACAGTGGTTTTAGAGCATTTATAACAAAAAAATTTATAATCAGAGTTATTGACAACGATTACCTCGTGACGACTATTCTTCTCCAAAACGGTCTGGCTGTCGCCAAACCGAACTTGAAAGGAAAACCATGCGCAAGCGTTTATATGCAGGTGTTGTCAGTAGTGTGCTGGCGACATCATTCTTGACCGTTGGTGCGATGACCCCTGCAGGTGCTGCTTCAGCTGGCACTTGTAAGCAGATTACGGTTATCACCAACCGCACCGATATTGCACCTACAACCTTCACAAAGGTTTACGGCCCAGCATTTACAGCTGGCCCAGGTAAGGGCACCAAGGTTAAGTTCGAAGCATTCACGAACTACAACCAAGATGTTCTCACCATGATGAACACCAAGAACTACGGTGATGTACTCGGTATTCCAAACTCAATCACACCTGCACAGTTCCCTAAGTTCTTCTCTCCTCTCGGCAAGTCTTCAGTTCTTTCAAAGACCTACCGGTTCGTCAACGAGGGCTCTTACAACGGCACTGTCTATGGTCTGGCACAAACCGGAAATGCTGGCGGATACGACGTCAACCTCAAAGTTTGGAAGGCCGCTGGAATTACAACTCCTCCATCCACGCCAGCTGAATTCATCGCCGACCTTAAGAAGATTAAGGCTGCAGAGCCAGATGTAATTCCGCTATACACAAACTATGCAACTGGTTGGGCTCCAACCGCTTGGACAAACTCATTCACTGGGTATGCCCAAGGCGTAGATGGCCAAAACATCATGGCTAAAGACAAGGCTCCTTGGAGTCCAGGTAAGGACGCGTTCATCGGAGACGACCTGCTCTATCAGGCTGTAGCCGCTGGACTTACTGAAAAAGATCCAACATCCACCGACTGGGAAGCATCCAAGCCATTGATTAACAAGGGTGCAATTGCAACCATGTTCCTAGGCTCATGGTCAGTCTCTCAATTCCAGGGCGCTGGTCCAAATCCACAAGATATTGGCTTCTACCCAATTCCTGTAAAGGATCCAAAGACCGGAAAGTTCCAGACATTCATCAGCGGAGATGTTAAGCAAGCAATTAACAAGAATTCAAAGTGTCAAGCATCTGCACAAGCTTGGTTGACTTACTTTGAGCAGGATTCTGGTTATGCATACAGCCAAGGTGGAATCAACCCTTACATCAAGGGTCCAAATGGCGAGAGCTACACAATCTTCGACAAGTTGGGTGTTGAGTACAAGTCACTTAANCCAGCCCCGGCTGGACACGACTCTGACTTCGCAAATGTTCAAAAGGCTGCCGGTATTCCTACCGATGGCACTTTGGAGCAGAACATCATTGACACTGCTCGCGGTGCCAAAGCTGGCTCAGAGCAAGCTATTTTCGCGGATCTGAATAGCAAGTGGGCAACTGGAGTTGCTTCACTCGGCTAATTCAACAATGTGAAATAAATGCAGTGAAGTAAAAAAGAACCCAAATGACATTGGGGCGGACATACGAGCCGCCCCAATGTTTTTTAATTAAGCAGACGAAGGAAGATAAATGATCAAAGAGCGAACGAAGCGACAATTTATTCCGTGGCTCTATGTTGCCCTGCCTCTAGGACTCCTTGGATTACTTACCTTCTTGCCTGTTCTAAACATGTTCCGATACAGCGTGACCAACTGGGATGGAGTAGATCCGACCAGGAAGTACGTTGGTATGAGTAATTATGGAAAAGTATTTACTGACCCCGATATTTTCCATACGCTCTTTGTAAGTATCTACTACTTCGGCGGCGCAATTATTCAAATAGTTTTTGCCCTCTTCCTTGCAACCATATTGAGTTATGGATTACGCGGCGCCAATTTCTACAAATCGTTCCTAGTCTTTCCATTTCTCCTAAATGCAGTTGCCGTCAGTCTGGTCTTTCGCTTCCTCTTCCGCGGAGGNGATGGACTTGGTGCAGGCGGACTCGATGTGCTGCTACAGCATCTAGGGCTTGGACGGTTCGTCACACAGTGGACCGGAAATCCCCACATCGTGAACTATTCACTTGCTGGTGTTTCGATCTGGCGTTACATAGGCTTCAACATCGTGCTATTTCTCGGCGCAATCCAATCGATAAATCCCGAGCTATTCGAAGCGGCGCAACTAGATAGGGCAAATCGCTGGCACCAATTTAGATACATCATTCTGCCTGGCATACGCCGCATCACCGCCCTGAGCGTGATTCTTGCAGTTAGTGGCAGCATCGCCGTATTTGATATTCCATACATCATGTTGGGTGGCGCAAACGGTTCGACAACATTTGTCATTGCCACAGTCAAAACGGCATTCAATCTGGGTCGCGTTGGACTGGCATCCTCGCTCGCCGTTGTACTACTAGGAATCGTTCTGCTTGTGACCTTCGTTCAACGCACATTATTCAAAGATGAGCAGGTGGATCTCGTATGAAAAATAAAAATCTCTTTAAGGTTGTCTTGTACCTGTTACTGACCGTAGTTAGTTTTGCAATGGTATTCCCACTGGTTCCTCTCATATTCGCCTCCCTGAAAGGTGCTACGGAATTCAATGACACCGGGCCACTTACTCCTCCGAAGAATTGGCTCAATTTTCACAATTTCGCCATTGCTTGGACCCAGGGCGATTTGGCGCATGCTTTTTTTAACACGGGGATTCTTCTCTCAGTATCTTTGGTGGGAACAATTCTCATTGGAACGATGACCGCGTACGCCCTCGACCGTTTCGATTTTCGGGGAAAGAAAGTTGTTGTCTGGAGCTTCCTGGTTGCGACACTAGTTCCTGGTGTCACAACCCAGGTAGCGACCTTTCAAATCATAAATAAATTAAATCTCTACAACACCCGCTGGTCCTGGAATTTTGCTATACATGGGAACCGACATCATCTCGATCTATATCTTCTTGCAATTCATGCAGTCCATTCCTANGGCATTGGATGAAGCTGCTCGTATCGATGGCGCGGGACACTTTACGATTTANTTCCGAATAATCTTGCCNCTCTTACGACCAGCAATTGCGACTGTCATCATCATTAAAGGTATCGCTATCTACAATGACTTCTATACGCCATTCCTATATATGCCCGACCCTAATTTAGGAACTGTTTCTACCTCCCTCTATCGATTTATCGGACCATTCAGCGCGAGCTGGCAGGTCATTTGTGCGGCCACATTCTTGGTGATTCTGCCAACTCTTGTGGTCTTTCTTGCCTTGCAGAAATACATTTACAAAGGTCTTTCATCTGGTGCGGTGAAATAATGGAGTTCCGTCGCCTTGGCTCGTCTGGAATGTATATTTCAGAAATCGCTTATGGAAATTGGATCACTCACGGCTCCCAAGTGGAGGCAGAGGGNGCTGCCAAGTGCGTACATGCCGCACTAGATGTAGGAATAACGACCTTTGATACCGCCGACACTTATGCCGGCACTCGCGCAGAAGCGATCTTGGGAAAGGCTCTAAAAGGAGTTAAACGCGAGTCTTATGAGTTATTCACCAAGGTTTACTTCCCTACTGGCGAAGGCAAGAATGACCGTGGACTCTCCAGGAAGCACATCATGGAATCTGCTCACGCCTCACTCAAGCGCCTTAACACCGACCATATCGACCTTTATTTTATGCATCGCTTTGATCATGAGACGCCAGTTGAAGAGTCACTTCAAGCTTTTGAAGATCTTGTTCGTCAAGGCAANGTCAATTACATCGGTTTTTCAGAGTGGAATNTTGGAGAAATACAACCAGCCTTAGATATTCAGAGAGAACGTGGATGGACTCACTTCGTGGCAAGCCAAGCTCAATACTCGATGCTCTGGCGTGTTATCGAAGAAGAAGTGATTCCATTAAGTGAACGCGAAGGAATCGGCCAAATTGCTTACTCTCCTATCGCTCAAGGAGTGCTTACTGGAAAATATTCAGTTGGGAAGAAGCCTCCAGGGGGTTCACGCGCAACCGACAAGAAGTCGGGTGGCGAGATGATTTCGGGTTGGCTGCGAGACGAGATATTGACAGCGGTCGAAAAGTTAAAGCCAATTGCAGCGGATCAGGGAATCTCTATGTCGCAGCTAGCGCTTGCATGGGCATTGGCGAATCCAAACGTCTCGGCTGTGGTTATGGGGGCCAGTAGACCGGAACAGGTTGTGGAAAACGCCAAGGCTTCTGGGGTAAAGCTCGATTCCGAAACACTGAGTGCGATCGATGCAGTTCTTGGCAATCTGCCAGAACGAAATCCAGAACACAATCAGAGTCCGAATCCAAGGGCCTAATAAATCTCAATCTAAATTAACTAACGCGACTCTCAATCATTAATTCCAAAAGGGCTCTGTCAATGTTGAGTCCTTCAAAATTTTCATAGACAGCTCCTGGACGACCATGGTTAGCAATCCCGAAAGAGCCATCAAACTCCCATAACGAGTAACCCCAACCGGATTCCTTATAAATGTTAAAGAGATCCTTAAACCAGGCTAGAGCGACCTGATTATCGGTATAGCGATAGCAACCGAACTCTCCTATATGAACCGGCCTACCGGCAGCCTGAACCTCTCTCCAAGGGGCATAAAAGTCCCAGAGCGCGGCTCGATCCCACCGCTGACCGTTATATTCGCAAGGATAAGTTGGAACTGGCATTCCAACTGAACCGGACCACCACTCTGCTTTGTAATGCGAGACAAGCATTGGTTGATATCCGCGTCCACTATGTATTACCTCAAGATCTGCAAGTTCTGGCATCGCTAAATGCCCACCAGCAAGACCGTTAATAACCACTTGGCGATTAGGATCAATTGCTCGGATGGCATGAGTGATACGACGTATAACTGTTTGGTGAATATCGCGTGTGAAGCCACGTTGTCCGATATCAGGTGGTTCATTTACTAAGTCAAAGCTCATTAGCTTTTCATATTGGCCTTTATATCGCGTAGCCAAGGTAGTCCAAAGCTCTTCAAAGGCATCCTGCGCTATCGCATCTGCCCAAAGGTTGGTGCTCTCCTTCTCCCACCCATTAATACAGTAACCAGGAGCGCGGTGAAGATTGATTGAAATATGAATTCCCCGACTGACTGATTCGTGGACATATGTATCAAGAAGTTTTAAGAACTCTTGGTTCTGGGCTCCCCCAACCTTCGTCAACCAATACCGATAATCCAGTGGGAGTCGTAAAAAATTAAATTCGTATTTAGCCATAAAATCGAGCATGCGGGTATCGGCAGGNTTTGCTGCTTCGGTCTCGCTCGAATATGCCCATTGAGCATTAAAGCCATAACCGAGATGTTCGATACCGTTAAGCATTATTTATTCTCCTTTTTTGCGAGAAGATTTGTCAGCCACTGTGCCTGCAGAAGATTCTGATCACTTGCTCCGCCCTCATGCATATTGAACTCCCAAATTTGAGTAGAAACATCACCCGCGTAATGGTTACGCATCGCAAAGATGGTATCTGGCGGGCAGATTGGATCGTGCATCCCAAGACTAATGAGCGCATCAGCTTTCGCCATTGTCACTAAATTCATGCAGTCAAAGTATGTAAGAGTCTTTAAGGCGTGTTCTGCATCTGTTCTATGTATTCGGCAATAGTTAACAATCTCTTGGAATGGATACGAATCAGTCAATTCAATGGCACGGTGGATATGACACATGAACGGAACATCCGGCATTGTTGCAAAGACTTCGGGAGCAAGTGAAGCCGATGCTAAAGCTATCGCGCCGCCTTGGCTGCCACCAGTAGTGACAATCTTTGTTGTGTCGACATTTGGTAAGTGTTTAGCAGCGCGAACAAATGCGACGGCATCTGAATAGACTCGTCGGTAATAGTAATTCTCTTTGGCTTCAATCCCCATGGTCATAAAACCTGAAGATGAAGAGCCGCGTGGATACGCACCATCGGGTGTGTCACCTCTGCGATGTCCGCCTCCCTGACCACGTGTGTCCATAACTAGAGTTGGAAATCCACAATTGGCCCAGAAGAGCCACTCGTTATAGTTACCTCGACCTCCCCCATAGCCTTCATATATAACGATCAATGGGCGTGGATCCGAGAGATTCTTCGGAGTAATAAACCAACCTTTAATCGGATCTTGGTTATAGCCAGGAATAGTCACATCAAATATTTCAAGTTCTGTTATCGGCGTAGTAATCGCTGTCAAAAGTGGAATTGGATTGTCTAATACATATGTCGAGAGAGTTTCACTCCAAAATACCTCAAAATCAGCAGTTTTCGTGAGTGCGGGTAAATACTTCTCAAGAACTTCCCGGGGTTGTCCAAGTAACATCCTTACTTTCCTTACTCGTCGATGAAGGTCTGCGCCTCATACAGCCTTTGATAAAGACCGCCTGCTTTTGCAAGTTGCAGATGGGTTCCTTGTTCAACGAGATTACCATCTTGCAGAACAATAATGGTGTCTGCCTTCTGCACCGTCGATAGACGATGGGCGACAACAAAGGTAGTGCGGTTTGCCATCAGAGATTCAAGCGCCTTTTGAATCTCGCGCTCTGATTCAGAATCAAGTGCCGATGTCGCTTCATCGAGAACCAAAATACGTGGGTTACGAATTAACGCACGCGCAATTGCCAATCTCTGCTTCTGCCCACCAGAAATTCTGGCACCACGTTCGCCGACAATTGTGTCGACACCTTCAGGCAGCGCTGCGACAAAGTCTGTGGCATTGGAAGATGCAAGTGCCTGTGCGACATCTGCTTCTGAAACGTCACCAAGTCCATAGGTAATATTTTCAAGAACGCTACCGTCGAAGAGCACTGATTCTTGGGGGACAACTGAGATAAATTTCCGTGCAGTACGTAGATCAAATTTAGATAAATCATTTCCATCAAAGGAAATAGTTCCTGCCTGTGGCCTTAGGAATCCGATTGCCAGATTAATGAGCGTCGACTTTCCAGAGCCAGAAGGGCCAACTAGCGCAATCATCTCGCCAGGTCTGACTCGTATCGAAAGATTCTTGATTGCTGGTTGTCGTGCTCCTGGGTATGTGAAGGAAACATTTTCAAAGTCCACAATTCCGACGACGTTCTTCATTGCGGGTTTTCCAGCATTGGCCTCAATATCTGGAGATTCCATCACTTCACCGAGTGAACGGATTGAAGCAAAGCCCTTTGCAATTTGAGGCATCAGACTTGATAGCAAGATTACTGAGCCAATCAACTGTCCAAAGAAGGCAGTAAGGAGAACAACATCTCCTGTCGTTACGCCAAATTTGCCCTCAATGGCGCAATAGGCAGCGGCTCCCAGGCAGAGCACGTTTGCGGATTGAAAAGTCACCCATGCCAACGCATTGAAATTTGCATTGAATGCATCCAGGCTCAATCCAGCTCGCTTAACATTACTGAAAGATAGATACATCGTCTGCAATGCGTTCTGTTCGAGTCCATGGGCACGAGTAATGGGGATGAGGGTTGTCATCTCATTAACACGTGCAGACATATCTTCGATCTCGCTACGGAAAATCTCGTTTCGACTATTTAATTTGTGACGCAGCTTAATAATCAAAAATGCACAACATGGACCCAGAATTAGGAAGAATGGCAAGAACATCGGGACTTTTAGCGAAGTAATTAAGACTGCACCAACTGCGCCATTGATTGCTGTAAATCCACCATCTGAAAGGTTGCGGACCATCTGCTCGATATTCTCGACATCGCGCACGATTTTGGTCTGCAGAACTCCAGCATTTGTTCGCAGGTAGAAACCCATACTGAGTTGCTGCATCCGCTCAACCAACGCAGAGCGTAACCTATTTTCGACTTCACGGATCGCCCGGCTTTGAAATCGAACATACAAAACGTTCGTTGGCCAGTTCTGTAAAGTTACAACAACAAGAATTCCGATATTAATAAAGAGCTCGGTCGCGCTCTTATGTTGGCTAATGATGTCGATGATATTAGCTGTGAGCAGTGGGATAACCCATGACGGAGAATGTTTGATGCAGAAGAGAATGAAGGCAATTGCTACACGGAGCTTCTGTTCTTCGAAAAGATAAAGCAGGGTTCGAAATGGGTTCTCACCGCTATAACGATGCTCAACTTCAGCGAGATGAGTACTTTCCTTGCGCACCTGACCACGATACCTCAATGTCCGTAGGACATTCATTCCGTAAGGGCGATACGAGAGGCGTTGAGATGACTTTGCAAAATCTGACCGCCGGAGCACATGTCATTGGCACTGGCCGTAACCAGGCAAGGTTAAATCTCACAGCGACTGAGCTTCAAAAAAATTGGAGATTTCCATCCAGTAGTTGCAGATTTCGATAATGCGAATGTGCCAGCCGATCTTGCCAAAACAGTAGCAGGTAGATGGGAGAGCCTCGACATGCTGCTGAATAACGCGGCCATCCAGACATATAAATATGACTGGATGGATGAAGGCTTAGAACTTTTGAATAACCAGTGGCGTACCAATGTTTTTGCACAACATGAATTAATTTTTCGACTTCAACACTTACTGATCAAGGGCGTCGAACCAAGAATTGTAAATGTCAGTTCTGGTGCTGGCAGTCTGCAATCGCTGAAGGAGTCATCAGATATGCCGACATATCGCCTCACTAAGTATGCGCTAGGTGGGTTGACGATTTTATGGGCTGGAGTTTTGAAGGGGCAGGTCGCCGTCAATGCGCTCGACCCTGGATGGTTAAAGACTGATCTCGGCGGGCCTAATGCACCAGGTGAACCTGCTGATGGTGGTGAGGCAATATTACCTGAGTTTAGGCGACCCACGCCAACCCCGATATCTTCATTCTCTGGTCTCAAAATGATCTTATGCGTACTCTAAAGTCCATGTCCCATAAGCGTTTGCTGCGGCTCTTGCCTTTATTTATCGCCACATCGCTCGGTGCATCTCTCCTATCGGTACCTGCTCAAGCTGCAACTCCTTCGACGCCATTCTGGGTGAAGGATGCGACTATCTATGAAGTGAATGTACGGCAGTACACACAGGCTGGGACGCTAAACGCTTTTGCAGGTTCTCTCCCGCGCTTACAAAAGTTGGGCGTCAAGATTCTCTGGTTTATGCCTATTCAACCCATCTCAGTATTGAATCGAAAAGGAACTCTCGGTTCAGAATATTCAATCGCCGATTACACTGCGGTAAATCCGGAATTGGGAACTTCCTCCGATTTCCAGGCTCTAGTTACTAAGGCTCACCAAATGGGATTTAAAGTTTTAATGGATTGGGTCGGCGATCACTCGGGCTGGGATAACAAGTGGATTACAAACAAGGATTGGTACCACCAAGATGCTGATGGCAACATCATCCCGCCAAATCCTGATTGGACCGACGTGGCTTGGTTGAACTACGAGAATCAAGATCTACGTGCCGCAATGCTAGCTGCGATGAAGTATTGGGTTACCAATTTTGATATTGATGGATTTCGAGCAGATTATGCAACCGGTGTGCCGGCGGACTTCTGGGCAACTGCAATAACCGAACTTCAGAAGAAGAAGCCACTCTTTATGCTTGCTGAGTGTCAAGGTCAGCGTTCGCTTTTGGAATCTGGATTTAGCGCAGATTATGACTGGAATTTATTAAATATTATTAATGGAATAGCCAAGGGTTCAAACCAACCAGCTGATATTCAGAGACTTGCCGCAAGTGAGGTTCAAGATTATCCAACTGGAACTTTCCCAATGGCATTTTTCACCAATCATGATGAGAATACCTATACGGGCTCTGAGTACACGCGTTTAGGTAAGAGTGTTCCGGCCTTCGCGGCGATGTATTTCACTTATCCCGGAATTCCACTTGTATATTCAGGGCAAGAGGTGGGAAATACTAAGCAAATTGCTTTCTTTGATAAGGATTTGATTCCTGGGCTCACTTCGCCAAATACAACATCAGCCTTCTATGCCAAATTAATCTCACTCAAGAAGAAAAACTCAGTGCTGTGGAATGGATCTGGAGTTCTGCTCACGCCGGTAACAAGTGATAACTCTCAGGTAATTGCATTCGCGCGAAAGTCTTCAAGCGATGCTGTCGTAACAATTGCAAACCTCACTTCATCGCCGCAAAGAGTTACTTTGCGCCTTGGAGCGCTAGCTGGAAGTTATAGAAAATTCACAACAAATGGGAAGGGCGCTCTCCCAAAGGTTACGACACTACTTCTGAAGCCCTACCAATTCGAGGTCTATTCAACCAAGGCGGCCTAAGCCAGGAGCCAAAGAGTTGTGTCGGCTGGAACTTTAGCTCTCCAAAGTAATTAAGTAATCTGCTCGGCTTCGACCTTCGGCTATCAAAGCGGCATTTGCTTCATCTGTGCCCATTGCCCAAGCGCGTGCCGCTTCCGGTTGCTTTCCATACTTGATATGACGAGCGATTAGTCGTTCACGGCGAAGTGCGTCATCTACATCTACAAACCATGTCTCCGAAAGGAGAGGAGCAATTTGCTCCCAACCACCCAGGTTATGAAGGAGGTAATTTCCTTCGGTAATGACCAATTTAACTGAGGTTTTAATGAGACCTTCATCGGCGAGCGACGCCTCAATCTCCCTATGAAATACCGGAAAAGTTATTTCGGTTTGGTTCGACCTGGCATGTGTAAGTAATTTTGCAAAGCCTTCAATATCGAAAGTATCCGGAGCTCCTTTGCGGTCTCGGCGACCAAGCGAAATAAGTTCCTCATTGCTTAGGTGATACCCATCCATGGGAACAAGCGCCACCAATTCAGTCGGTAAATTATCGATCAGAAATTGCGAGACGGTGGATTTTCCGGAACCGGGTTTTCCAACAATTCCAAGAATGGTTCGGTCGGTCGAATTTTCAAGCAAATCGTGAGCGCGTTTTAGCCCTTGATTGAGATTTAAGGATTTTTGGCTCATGTACTGAACCTTATTGGCTTTAAGGCCTAAATTCCTTTAGCTCAAAGGAATCTCTTATGACTTTACGCAATTCGGAAAGACCTGAAATTTCTCCGGCGATAATCGCCTGAACGCCAACATTGCCTAAAAGAGTTGCTTCGACAGGTCCTGCGGTTAAGGTAATCCCAGTTGTAGTCGCAGTTAGTTGATTAAGTAAGTCATTTGCGCTCCCGCCGCCGACTACTCGAATCTTCTTAAATTTGCATTTGGTTACTTCTTCAAGCTGAGCAATAACCTTCTTGTAACTGACTGCAAGGCTCTCATAGATACATCGGGCAATCTCACCTTTGGATTGTGGAACTTCCTGGCCGCTTTGTGAGGCAAGGTATGAGATTCTCTCCACCATCTTGCCTGGATGGATAAAAATTGAATCGTTGGGGTCAATGATGGTCTTGTTCGTAGTTACAACACTCGCAAGCTGTACGAGTTCGGAGGCGCTTATAGATTCCCCAGCTTCCGCCCAGAGCGCGAGCGTTCCGCTGACATCTATTGCGCAACCCAAATACCAACTTGGATTTGCCGCAGCACAACTTGCAATTGAAGAGTGCGAAAATCCAACAAAGCATACGCATCAAAGAATAGAATTCCAGCCACAACTAATAGTTCGCAGCTCAACCTCGCCGGTCTCAAAGAAATCGAAAGGCATATAGAGATGTCCAATAAGAAGAATATGAAGCGGCAGTTCCCTAATCCCAAGGATTTGGCCCCGCTATTGCAATTTCAGTTACCGACAATTCATCGAAAGGCACGACGCTTAGAAAAGGCGCTGACTATTTGGGNCCTTCGCGCCATCGCAAAAAAGCGCACGCCGGCTGGGCCCTTTGATTACACCGATGGCGCCGCTGAATCTGAGGTAAGTCTTGAGCGCGCTCGACAAGCATTTCTAGATATTCAGTTCAATCCAGCAATCCTCCATGATGTTTCGGCCGCTTCACTTACTCGTACATCACTGGGAAGTACCTTTGATATGCCAGTTGGAATTGCCCCAACTGGTTTCACTCGAATGATGCACTCTGAAGGTGAACGTGCCGGTTCTCGGGCAGCAGAGAAGTTCGGCATACCGTTCACACTTTCAACTCTAGGCACCACCACGATTGAGGATGTGGTTGCGGCTGCTCGTGGTGGCACTAACTGGTTCCAGCTTTACATGTGGAAAGATCGTGAAGGTTCAATGGNGCTCGTTGAGCGCGCTCAAAATGCAGGTGTGAAGAATTTAGTTCTCACCGTCGATGTGCCGGTATCGGGCTCACGTTTACGCGATTATCGAAATGGTCTGACAGTTCCACCAAGACTTAATGCAAAGACCATTATTAATGCCATCCCACGTCCGGAGTGGGTCTGGAATTTCCTCACAACTCCGCCGATTCAATTCGCCTCGCTCTCTAATTGGCCAGGCACTGTTGGCGAGCTATTGGATTACATGTTCGATCCCACTATGACTTTTGAGGATCTGAAATGGATTCGCAAACAATGGAAGGGAACTCTCACTGTCAAGGGCATCCAAACTCTCGACGATGCAAAGGAGTGCGCAAAGTACGGTGTTGATGCAGTGATACTTTCTAACCACGGCGGCCGCCAGTTAGATCGTGCACCAGTTCCGTTGCATCTCTTAGGTGCCGTACGTAAATCCTTAAAGAAAGATTTAGAAGTTCACCTAGATACCGGCATTATGCATGGTGGCGATATCCTCGCTGCGATTGCGCATGGCGCCCAGTTCACCTACGTAGGTCGGGCATATCTATATGGCCTGATGGCTGGAGGCCAAGCTGGTGTCGAACGAGCACTTGAAATCCTGCAGGGTCAGATGATCCGGTCGATGAAGTTGCTAGGTGTCAGCACACTGGAAGAACTTGAACCCAAGCATGCTGAATTCCTCTCGACTCATGCTGGACTTGGAAAGCTTCCGAAGTAACTCTTCTCAAGCCGCAATAAGCGACGTAGGCTTTGGTTATGCGTTCGCTCTTGGCAGTTCCAGCTAGTAATGCCAAGGCACTCCTTCGAACTCTGACACTTGGCTGCGATCAAATCATTATTGATTTAGAAGATATGGTCACGCCCGAAAATAAGGAATCGGCTAGAGCAAATGTCCGAGATTTCCTTGCTCCATCGGAGAGCTTTAAAAAACTCTCGCTTCGCGTCAACGAACTAGGAACCAAAGATGCTGAGCTCGATCTTGAGCTCATCAACTCCTTTGATCCGATTCGCATAAGTTCTATCTTTTTACCGAAGATTAATTCCATAGATGATGTAAAGAGTTGGTCACGCAAGCTCCCACAAAATATTCAGTTAGAAGTTCAAATCGAAACCGCGATGGGTCTAACTAAAGCCAGCAAGATTGCCTCTCATGATCAAGTTTCTTCGCTCTCTTTTGGCCCAGCCGATTTCATGGGATCAGTTGGCATCCCCAGCAAGGGGCCCGGGAAAACTTGGCCAGAGGTTGACGGCATCTTGGATTACCCGCTCTTTCAGATCATCATCGCCGCGCATGCACATGGAAAACTTGCCTATGACGGTCCCTACTTTCAGACCGCCGATTATTTAGGTTTAACGAAGGCGGCCTATAAAGCGCGCGCGCTCGGTGCTGATGGAAAATGGGCAATCCACCCAGATCAAATTTATCTCTGCAACGAGGCCTTCACGCCGAGTGAAGAGGAGATCAGTGATGCAAAGCGCATTATCGATCAATATAACCAGATGCTGGGCGCTGCAAATGCAGAAGGAGTTGTTGTAGATGTTGCAACAAAGCGAGCTGCTGAAAGACTTATAGAGCGAGCTAGCTTTGCCCGAGATGTTTCATAATCTTCACTGCGCTACCCTTGGAATCATGAATAACTCCGAAGAGTATGAAGGACGCAAGCACGATGTAAAGACGCCTGATGCCTTGGCGGAATTTATGTCGCGCGGCTGGCTGCCTACTCCGCTGAAAGTTGTCACGCCAATTGAGTCACTCAGCTTCTTTGTATCAAGGCGCGAGAAACTTTCGAAGCAGTATCAAGGAATTCGCCTGATCGTTCCTTCCGGCGGACTCAAAGTTCGCAGCAATGACACCGATTTTCGCTTTCGTCCGCATTCAGAGTTCATTTGGTTAACCGGTATCTCAGCAAGTGATGCTGCGCCAGATTCTGTTCTTATTCTCGAACCAGAAGGCGATTCTCATCAAGCACTTCTCTTTGTCCGACCTCGTGATTCCAGAGAAGAAGACGAAGGCTTCTATCGCGACGCTAGATACGGAGAGTTTTGGGTTGGCCGCAGGCTAACACTTGATGAAACTTCAAAGCGGTATGGCATGGAGACTCGTCATATTGAAAGCCTTAGCGATTTCCTCGCTAATACTTGTGAGACTTTCGCCCTGCGCGGTTTAAATGAAGTGGTTGATGAAAAGGTTGAGAAGCGAAAGAAGAAGGATGCAGAACTTGCCTCGATTCTCTCCGCAATGCGCCTGATTAAAGATGGCTATGAAGTAGCGGAGATGCAGAAGGCGATCAACTCCACGCTGCGCGGATTTGCTGACATGGTTAGGGTTTTTCCAGCAGCCATTGGCGTTAAGCGTGGTGAGCGAATTATTGAGAGTGCATTCTTTGGCCGCGCTCGTCTTGAAGGCAATGACTTGGGGTATCAGACAATCGCTGCATCTGGGTCTCATGCATGTGTTCTTCATTGGGTTCGCAATGATGGCGAAGTTAAGCCCGGTGAACTCATTTTGATCGACGCCGGTATTGAAATCGATTCTTTTTATACGGCCGACATCACACGAACTTTTCCTATAAATGGAAAGTTTTCGCCGGCACAACGTAAGTTGTACATGCTCCTCCTCGATGCCCAACGCGCAGCAATGGCTATGGTTAAGCCCGGCGTGAAATTTCGCGATGTAAATAAGGCGGCGCAAGAAGTCCTCGCTAAGGGTTTCGAAGAGATGGGTGTACTTCCTATCTCTGCCGAAGAATCTATGAAGCCAGAGAATGGGCTGCATCGTCGATGGTCACTGCATGGCACTAGTCATATGGTCGGCCTTGATGTTCATGATTGCGCGCAGGCGCGAGATGATCAATATATTGATGGTGTTTTAGAAGCAGGAATGATTTTGACCGTTGAACCGGGTTTATATATTCAACCCGATGACGAGCTCTTCCCGCCTGAATTTCGTGGAATCGGAATTCGAATTGAAGATGATGTCTTAGTCACCGAAACCGGTCACCGAAATCTCTCTGCTGCGCTCCCGAGCCACCCAGATGAGATTGAGGTTTGGATGGCGAATTTACTTCGCTAGATAAACTCCAAAAGCCGCGGCGCTGATGCCTAGTACAAGGGTTAAAGCCAAATAGGTAATTGCCTTCAAGCGATGGAAATCTTTCAACAATCGGTGTTCTTCGATAGCAAACGTTGACCAGGTCGTAAATGCGCCAGCAAAACCGGTACCAATAATTAGCGCCCAATGGTTATCGCTGTTGATCATCAGACCAAGTACGAAGGAGCCTGCGGTATTGATTCCGAGTGTTTCGACCGGAATGAGTGAGCGATGGAGTTTCTTTACTTCGCGATCAATGAGGTATCGAGCAGGTGCTCCTAAACCCGCACCAAGGGCTACTAGTAACGCTCTCATTTGACCCAACGATTCTTCAGCGCCTCATGCGCGACAAAAACAAGGAGATATGTTCCGATAATTGAAGCGAGCGCATATGTAATCGCCGTTGCATATTGTTGGTGTGCAAAGTATTGATCCATCTTCAAGGCAAATGCCGAGTAGGTAGTAAATCCTCCGCAGAACCCAGTTGCTATCGCCGGCCGCCACCACCACTTTGGAGATTTATGATCTTTGAAGTAAATCAAGGCGATGATGAGAATAGTGGAACCGGTGTAATTAACGAGCAGCGTTGCCCATGGAAATCCTTTTTCGGAGAATCCTAAGGAGATGAGCCATCTAGCAAGGGATCCAACAATTCCACCGAGCGATACAACAACTACGTTTTTCAGAACATACTCCGCTTGATAAAGAGCTTGTTGAGAATCGATGAGACGATGCTGATGATTAACGAAGCAACGAGAGCGTATCCAAAATTCTTCACATCAAGAGCGCTGCTCCAGCGGGAGGTAAGCATCAACATTGCGGCGTTAATGACAAAGCTAAAGAGACCGAAGGTGAGCAGGACCGCAGGGAGCGTAAGAAGTTTGAGGAGCGAACCAATAAAGGTATTGATTACTCCAAAGAGGAGCGCGACCCAAAGGTAGGTCCAAAACCCACCATTGATTTTTATTCCGGAGAGAAAAGCAGTGGCTACCCAGAACGCCAGAGCCAATATGCCTAAGCGTCCAAGTAGCCTCATGCCTTAAAGAATACCTTCACGCTTTCTGATTTTGGAGCCCAACCAGCGAACTGGGTCATATTTCTCATCAACCACACGCTCCTTCATAGGAATGATGGCGTTATCGGTGATGCGGATATGTTCTGGACACACTTCAGTACAGCACTTGGTGATGTTACACATTCCAAGTCCATGTTCTTCTTGAGCGGTCTTCTTGCGGTTGCGCAAGATATCTAGTGGGTGCATATCGAGTTCGGCGATACGGATAAAGAAGCGAGGTCCAGCAAAGGACTTCTTATTCTCTTCGTGATCGCGAATAACGTGGCAAGTGTTCTGGCACAAGAAGCATTCGATGCACTTGCGGAACTCTTGGCTGCGCTCGACATCGATCTGCTCCATACGAGGCTCGCCTGGCTTCATGCCAACTGGTGGCTCAAAAGCAGGAACTTCCATCGCCTTCTTATAGTTGAAGGAGACGTCGGTGACGAGATCTTTGATAACTGGAAATGCGCGAAGCGGAGTGATGGTGACGGTCTCATCTTCTTCAAATGAACCCATCTGAGTCATACATGCAAGGCGAGGCTTGCCGTTGATCTCCATTGAGCAAGAGCCGCACTTACCAGCTTTGCAGTTCCAGCGAACTGCGAGATCGTTCATCTGCTCGGCTTGAACACGGTGAATGACATCAAGGACAACTTCGCCCTCGTTGGCATCAACAGTGACGTTTTGTAATCCACCATCAGTGGAGTTACCGCGCCAGATGCGTAGGTTTACTTTGCGGGCCATTAGTTGGAACCACCCTTCGCCATCTCTTCTGGGGTCATATATTTCTCGAGTTCGTGTGGATCAAAGAGATCAAAGAGCTCTTTTGGAATTACTGGTAGCGCTTGCGCCTTAACATTTACTTGTGTTCCATCAAATGAACTGATGTGGTTTACCTGACGCCACTTCGAGCTCATCTCTGGGAAGTCATCACGAGTATGTCCGCCTCGAGATTCTTCGCGCAATAGCGCTGATTTCGCGGTTGACTCTGCGACCAAGAGCATATTGTCGAGGTCGAAGGCTAAGTGGAAACCAGGGTTGAAGGTGCGATCTCCAGAGACAGTCACTTGCGAAGCGCGACGACGAATATCTGCAATCTTGGTGATTGCCTCTTCAATCTCGCTCTTGGTGCGAATAATTCCGACCAAGTTGTGTGTGACTTCTTGAAGTTCTTGATGGAGTGCATATGGATTCTCGCCACCAGAACGCTTAAATGGAGCTTCGATACGCTCTGCCGCCTTTGCGATTGTGGCATCAGAGACTGGGTTAGCGCCATTGTTCTTTACATATTCAACTGCGCCCATTCCTGCGCGACGACCGAATACCAAAAGATCTGAGAGTGAGTTGCCGCCGAGGCGGTTTGAACCGTGCATTCCACCGGCTACTTCGCCAGCGGCATACAATCCAGGAACACCAATTGCTGCGGCGGTATCTGGTTCTACTTCAACGCCACCCATTACATAGTGACAGGTAGGGCCAACTTCCATTGCTTCTTTGGTGATATCTACGCCAGCAAGTTCATAGAACTGGTGCCACATAGATGGCAGGCGCTTCTTAATAACTTCGGCAGATAGTCGCTTGGATACATCGAGGAAGACGCCACCATGCTCGGTGCCGCGGCCAGCCTTAACTTCAGAGTTAATTGCGCGCGCTACTTCATCACGTGGCAGCAACTCTGGTGGGCGGCGGTTGTTATCTTGATCTGTGTACCAACGATCTGCTTCTTCCGCAGTTGTTGCATACTTATCTTTAAATACATCTGGGATGTAGTTGAACATGAAGCGTTCGCCCTTGTTGTTGGTGAGAATTCCACCTTCACCACGAACTGATTCAGTTACTAAAATTCCGCGAACTGATGGCGGCCAAACCATTCCGGTTGGGTGGAATTGCAAGAACTCCATATCCTTCAAGTTTGCGCCGGCCTTCAATGCGAGCGCATGGCCATCGCCGGTGCCCTCCCATGAGTTGGAGGTAATTTTAAATGTCTTACCGACTCCACCTGTTGCAATGACGACAGCTGGGGCTTCGAAGATGACATCCTTGCCAGTCTCGCGATAGTAACCGTAGACGCCGGCAACTTTGCCATTCTCTTTGAGAATATCTGTGACAGTTAGTTCAGCAAAGACTTTGATGTATGACTCGGCATCACCGTGATCGCGAGNATCCTTCTGTTGCATTGCAACGATGCGCTGTTGCATGGTGCGAATAAGTTCGAGACCGGTACGGTCACCGACGTGAGCTAGACGTGGGTATTCGTGGCCACCGAAGTTGCGCTGTGAAATCTTGCCCTCTTTTGTTCTATCAAAGAGCGCGCCCCACATTTCGAGTTCCCAGATGCGATCTGGTGACTCTTTGGCGTGAAGTTCTGCCATGCGATAGTGGTTAAGGAATTTTCCGCCGCGCATTGTGTCGCGGAAGTGAACCATCCAGTTGTCATTGTCATTGACGTTACCCATTGAGGCAGCTGCGCCGCCTTCTGCCATAACAGTGTGGGCCTTGCCGAAGAGTGACTTGCAGATGATTGCTACACGTAGTCCAGCTTCGCGTGCTTCCACGGCTGCACGAAGTCCTGCGCCGCCTGCACCAACTACAACTACGTCGTACTTATGACGTTCTAAAGAAGTGCTCATGAATATCCTTTAAAAGAAGTAGAAGTTAGAAATTGCGCCGGATGAAACTTGACGTACATACAAGTCGGCAAGTGCTACGCCGAAGAGTGAGATCCAAGCAAAGTTCTGGTGCTTGTGGTTCAAGACCGAAACGATGGTCCAAGCCTTGTAACGAATTGGGTGCTTCGAGAAGTTACGTAGACGACCACCAACGGTGTGACGGCAGGNGTGGCAAGAAGCTGAGTACAACCAGAGGAAGGTTGCATTTGCAACGAGTACCAATGTTCCTACTGACATGTGGCCCCACTGCTTATCGGCATTACGGAAAGCCAGAATTGCATCAGCAGTTAGGAGAACGTTGAAAACTAATCCGGCATAGAAGAACCAGCGATGCGCGTTCTGGAAAATTAAAGGCTTCTTCGTCTCGCCGGTGTACTTTGCATGTGGTTCTGCAACGGCACATGCTGGTGGTGAGAACCAGAATGAACGGTAGTAAGCCTTGCGGTAGTAGTAGCAAGTCATACGGAAACCGAGTGGGAAAATCAAAATGAGAAGCGCTGGTGAAAGCGTCATTCCCAAGATATGAATAATTCCAAATGGTGTACCGAGAAGCGATGCTCCCTTAACGCATGCGGTTGAAAGGCATGGAGAATAGAAAGGTGAGATCAGCGGTTCTGAGTAATAGTTTCCATTTTCAAATGCACGGAATGTTGCGTAGATGATGAAGGAAACCAAGACTGAAACGGTGATGAGAGGTTGAACCCACCACTTATCAGTGCGAAGTGTGCGCTCCGAAATCTTTGCGCGGGTCTCTGAAAATACGCCTGTAGCCATGAGGAGAAGTTTGCTCTTGCGGGCTAAATAAGGCTAGGCGCGAGTACGCATATGACTCGTGAAATCCCACACAGGGTTGAGCGTGGTTGTAAATAATGGCGGAGGGCG
>JGI24890J29729_1000386_pt1 | contig 29382 bp, 39 predicted proteins | sample FreactcultureFD7_FD_29729 | JGI IMG/M metagenome (IMG submission 29729)
TTGCTGTGTTTAGTAATCTGTGTAACTTGTGCCTGAACTCCGTTTGTCAAACTGGTAACAAAACTATTATCGTGTTCCATTCCGTCACCGGCCTCGATAGTCAAGTTTATTTTTTTCATGCTCAATTAGACTGTGAGCACTTACTGTACTACTTCTGTATGTTTGTGTTTAAGACTTTTTTTCAAAAGTTTAAACCAGAATTTTTTTGCCTTAATTGTATTGTGTCGCATTTCGGCACGGTTAAGTTTTAAGATTAATTTACGTGTTTTCATTTTAGTTTGGTACTGCTACCACTCGTTTGATGCCAGTTTGTGGATCTAACATTTCTTGCCAGTGATATCCAACTGGTGGTACTTGTACAACTGTTTGTGGTTGTGTATAAACAACTGAAGGTTGTTCAACAACTACTGTTGTTGGACGAGTTAGTTCATACCCAACTACTCCGCCAATTACAGCAGGAGCAATCCAGCAACCGCCACACCCGCCACCATAGTATCCTCCGTGCATACCAAATGCACGATATGGGCCGTGTGCCGATGCAGAGCCAATTAGGGATAATAAACTAAATGCTAAAAGTAATTTTTTCATAACAATCTCCTGGTTATAATAATATAACGCCTTAGGCAAGTATTTAGTATACTACCTTTTGAGAAATATGTCAACCTATTTGATTTATTTCATGCCGCGGCGCATGGCCGCTTTGGCATTTTGATCTACTATGTCTCTGGCCTGATCCACTGCCATGGCACCGTCGGCAGGTTCATCGTTGCCCAGGAATCTAACCACACCAGAATTTGGATCCAATGGTTCCAAAATATTCTTCAACGGTTCTTGATTGATCAAGTCGCCTAAGTTCTGCGGAGTAACATTTATACCCATGCTTTTGGCTATGTCAATAAATGCATCTTGACTGATTTCTTTTTTGGCCGCTTCGTCTCCGGCACGACTGCTCAAGAACATGCTGATAGCCGCTAATTTTTTTCCGTTAGCGGCTGCAGGATCTTCTTCAACTTCAAAGATTTTCATTATCTACGACCACGACCCAATGAAGCGGCCGCTGGTCTTGCAGCAGGTTCCATATCAATGTCAGGCAATTCATCTGCTGGATTCATTTCAGGAGGAGGAGGTGCTTCTCCGCCCATTTCAGCATCCATTCCATCTTGTCCCGGAACCATCGGAGCTTGTCCTGTTACTACGCCAAGTGCTTGTTCTAACTGTTGTTTGGCACCTTGCAAGTTTTGCAACAATCCAGCCAATGCTGCAGTGGCATCTGTGTTGAATTGCATGGCTTGGTCAACACCAACTTGATCTTTGATTTGTTGAACCAAGGCAGGCAAATCTTTGAATTGCATGCTGCTGATTTCTTCACTCATTTTTTGCACTTGATCAACCATGTCTTGACTGGCCAATACAACTTGAGCTTGTTGGATTTCACTTTCGCGCAATGTGCGATACAAATTACGACGCAAACGATTTTCCATTTGTTGTTGTGGCATCATGGCCACTGAAGCAACCATTTGTTGTTCGTCGGGATTTAAATTTTGTCCTGCGGCAGCTTTTTTCATTGCGGCCTGTTGTTTGGGATCTTTGATTGAGGAAATCTTCTTAGCGGCGGCTGCAGCTTGAGCATTGGCCACTGTGGGATTCACTGGAGGCATGCCCGAAGTTGATTGAGCTTGATTTTGATTGGCTCCTGCCGTGGATCCCATAGACACAGTGGGTGTTTCACGCAGTTTGGTTCTCAAACCTTGTTCCATCATTACTAATTTTAAATATGATGGGTTTTGTTCGCTACGATGAAACTCAGGCTGACGACGGTGTTCCGTAATCAGCGATCTCACACGACCAAGCATGTGTCTAGCTTGTGAGCGAGTTAGTTGATCAAAACCAACTCGTCCGCCAAAGTAGCTTTCCATTACTTTAGCGACTTGTTTTGTTCGTTGTGGCGCGGCCAGTTCTTGCAGTTTCATTTATGAATCCTCGTTGTTGTCTATATTTAGCCCAATTCACACATTTGGTGAGTTCTATTTCCAGTACCTTTTTATATATGATTTTGGTTTCTAATTTGGTGCCAATGTCTTCGCGAAATTGAGCTTGTTTGCTACGATCGGCCACTGCGGATCTTACAAAAATATCGTTTTTTAACAGTTCTAATTTACGATCAATGGTCAATAATTCTTGTGCTAATTTGTAATTACTATACTTGTCGGCTATACACCAACTGACAGCACTACGAGTACTAGAAAATACGCCGGCCGCTTGTTCTGAACAATATACTCTATATCCAGGTCTAACGGATACTATGCGATATTTTCCAAACAGCTCGTAATCACCATCTTCATTTTGCCATACAAGATTAGATTCTAAGTTTTTAAACTCAGACTGAATCATACGTTCAAATTCAATATCTTTAATCATTATTTGAATACGTAGTGCGTTAGCAACCAAAAAATAGAAGCCGTTAGTGCTCCAATTATACCTATACCCCACCCTATTAGTTGATCTGTGCGTTTATCGGCCATTTTTTCGACTAAGTTATGCACTTCTACTATCATGGTTTTGAGTCCAGATAGTTTGTCTTCGAGCACACATAATTTTGTTTCTAATGCATTGTATCTTTCAGCACACAATTCCACGTGTGCTTCTAGACTTTTCTTTTCAATTTCGGTGGTTTCTAACATAATAGTTTCCCAATCAATTATTTATGGATATAGGATCAAACCAAATGTTTTGATCGGTACCAGCAGTTATTAGCACAGATGATAGGTGTTCTCGATTGTTCAACTGTACTATCATCGGAACACCTTCTGAATCCAATCTCAATATATGCGTAGGGTCTGATCTATCACCAAATACACCATCAGTTTCAGTTTCAAATTCAAAAATCCATGTACGATTTTCTTGTGTGGGATCAGTCAATTCAAACAACTGTGTTCGCATGGATATAATTTGTGTCACGGTTTCCCAATTTCTCTGTTGATTCCTTGCACGGTTCCATGAATTAATGTCAGAGATCAGTTGACCAGTGCGATCTTCAAAAGGTATTCGTGCAGATTTTGCATGCCCGGTGACACCAGTGGCAGTGATATCAAAAAATGTTCTACAGATAAATCGCATGTAAGTTGCGATCAACTTTTACTGAGCTGGTATATAACTCGTACTCGTTCTAAAGCATCTTGTATTGCAGGATTTGTTTTAGCAGCTTGTCGTATTTGTGCCCATAGCTGATCTTCTCGTAATTGATCTTTTATATCTATTGCTCGAGCACTTTCACTATGTAGTTGCCGTTGAGTTGACCCATGCTCTCTAACATACACTGTTTCACCACCATCGGGTGATTCGTATATAATTGCTTCAGTAATTTTGTTGACCATCATAATATGTCTATTTAACGCCAACAAAAAACCCCAGGTTTTATTCTGGGGTTGTTTTGCGATAGTATCGAACTATTATTGTGTAGTAAACAATGCATAAGCATTGCCACTTACCCAACCAATGTTCAAACCACCAGTGGCGTTGGCGCCTTGAGCTGCAGCCAAAACAGTTGCTACGTTAGCAGCGCCTGTTGGATACAACGCCAAGTTCAATGTATTGGCTGATGCCAATGGTGTCACTTGATACATAGCAACAGTTGTGGTCTGTTGGATTGCAGTCAATGTATTAGAAATGTATCCGTTGGCATTACCTGCGCCGGATGCAGTCAATGCTGAATTAGCAAAGAGACTGAAAAAGTCTAATTTTGGACCTTGGAAGTTTGTGACTGATTGTGCAGCCAAGTTAGCTGTAGGTGCAACATTACCGTTTAATACGTCTGTTGCAAATACCGGTTGTGCGCCACCGGAAACGATTGTGATATAAGCCATTTGAAAATCTCCTTAATATGTAGGCATTCTGCCTTACACTTATTTATCTTTTGGAGATAAAATTGTGGGTTAGGAGATCAAATCTGGATTATTCAAAGCACGATTACCAGCAGAGAATCCAAATCTATTGACCAGTTTGGCACGCCCTGCGGGTGTGGCCAAAACCCACCCTTCTTGTCCAGGTTGTTGACGATCCAATTGTTGCAGTAAATCGCTTTTGAGATCGTGTAGCCCTAAAAATGCAGTAAAGGCAGCACTGATACCATCCATGTTACTTCTTGGACTTTGTAGATATTCCACTATGTTGGCAAATTTTCTTGGAGTCACATTGGCTCGCAACCATTCTCCAAAGTCAGGTAACAGGTTGTCAAAATTGCTGGTTATTCTTGAATTGATATAACGTTTGCACAGTGCTGGCAAATCAGTGATACCATGGCTACGAAGATCTATAGGGCTAAACAACTGATCAATGGCCGGGCCTTTGGCTCGTAATAATTGTTTGAGTTCTGAGACTAATTTGGCATTGGGATGAACGTTTTGTATTTCTTTCACATTGGGGGTGATCAACAACAGTCCCGGCACAGACCGGAGTTTGACATCACCCAGTGGCTCAGCAGGACTCATTGGGTCAGCAATACGTGTATGTATTGCAACTCCTACTTCACTGTTACCGATTTGTTGTCCCAAGTTGCTGTTGGCAGGAATTTTGTATTCAATAAAGTTAGGTCTGAACACATATGCTCCTGCTACTTCTGGAGGAGTTTGTGTATACAGTAAATCACCTTGAATATACCCTTGGAAATTGGCAGGCACTGCAGCACTTAACAAAGGCCAAAGCTTAACATAGATAGCAATTAGATCACCGCGTTCACCACCCCGCTGATTCATGATTTTTGCAATTTGTTCTGGGCTTGTGGCCAATCCGTCATAGCCTTTGGCCAGGAATCCTGACTTGTCTGTAAGTACAAACTCGCCAGTGGGCTTGCGCCCAAATATAATAGCAGGCTTGCCGTCCCATTTCACAGTGGTAGTTTTTGCAGTATCGGCCGCTGCATCAGCAATAATTTGTAGGGCTTCCTTGATGCCACGACTGCCTTTTTCAAACACAAGATCTTCGAGATGTTCGATACGTACATCCTTGGCCGATTCCACCAATGGTCTCATGCCTTGATTCACAATACGGTCTCTTAAACGAGCAAGAAAATTAGTGTCTGACTCTCCGCGGGTTTCAAAGAATGGCACTCCTTGATTGGCAAAGTGTTCTCTAGCATCTGCTAGTTTGGCATCACGTTTGGGATCGTTAGCCAGTGCTTGTATAATTGTTTCTACACTGTACAAATCATCTCGAGTGGCTGATTTGTTCAACAACAGTTTGGCCACCTTGTCTGGATCATCTGTGATAACTTGATTTGTGGCACGGTCAGCAATACCAGCAATTTGATTCAGTTTATAGCCCATGCTTTTGGCCATTGAGTTCATCAACACATTGCGATCAACACCTTTGTATTCTGAATTTGCTGGTGCAGTCAGCACAAACTTAGACCATGGCACATTTTTTAAAAACATAAAATCTGTTTGCACATATCCATTGGCCGGGTTGCCACCTATGGGAGTTTTAAAATGTACCGCAGTACCAGTTTTCTTTACGTAATCTTCGGGTTTAAATCCATGACTTTGTACCCATTGACCAAGGCGGGTAGTCAACTGTTCTTTGGTCACTCGGTTAGCATCTACTGCAACATCTAAATCGCCGGACGTGGGTTTGAGTCCTGTGCTGCCCAGTGTGTTGTTTTGTAGGTCAAGTCCAGGTAGCATCAAATCCAGCCAAGCAAGAGTAGGTTTAACATCAGTTTGATTGATACGTTGTGTCAGGGCGCGGCCATCGCCATCTTTGAATACATTGCCGCCTTCAAATATATTCATATTGGTGTCATCCCCAAAGTCATCAAGAAGGCATCAACTTGAGCATTACCGGTTTCTCTAAATGTTTTGTCACCGTTTGTTTGTAATACCTTGCCTATCTGTGCCTGTTGCATGGGGCTAACTCCTAGTGTGCTTAATTTTTGTTGCATGGCTGGTTTCATTGTGGAGGCTATTACACTGGAATTGGAACGAGGATTTTTATTTTTTATTTTTTGGGCAACAGCTTGTACCCCAGCCGATGCCAACATACAGTATTGAAAAATAGCTGCATTTTGTTCTGGGGTACCGCGAGTGTTGACTACTTTTTCCAGAGCAGTTATTAATTGGGTGTTTAGATTTGATATATCACGGACATCATCCATGTCTATTGTTTCGCCAGTGGTTTTTTCTCGAGTTTTAAGTTTTTCATCAGACCAACGCACAAATGTTTCTGCATATCGATCTTCTTCGGGTGTACCTGTTTCTTCAAGATATCCTTGACTTTTCATTGCAGCTATGATTTTTGCGTCAGCAGGATCATTGGGATTCAATTTGTCTTTACCTACTTTAGCATACTGGGTAGGTGGTGCAGTACCAGCCGGTGGCGCAGCAACTGGCGTAGGTGGTGCAGTACCAGCCGGTGGCGCAGCAACTGGCGTAGGAACAGATCTGGTTTTAAGTTGAGATTTTTCAAATTTGGGCCAAGCATCGGCTATGGCCTGGGAAAATTGTGTAACTGCTGGATCGCTTTTAAGTGCTCTATATTTGAGCCTCCAGTTATCGCTGGGAGGTTGATACTGCATACCAAATCCTTTTTTCTCCATGCCTTGCGCTACACCAGCAGCTGAACTTCCGTAGTCACCTGTCATTCTTTGCAAAGGAGCTGGCATGGCCTTGCCTAAGGCTTTGTTTGCTGCCATGATCTTGTTGCCTGCTTGTGCAGTTTTGGTATTAACGTAGTCATTGGCTTGACCAATTTTGTTTATGGCGCTGCCAACCACACCTTTGGCTTTTGCGGTCGTAGATTTAAGAGTATCCATGAACCCTTCGTTCAGTGGGTGTTGTGTTAGTTCATGTATTTGCATCTGTGCGTCTCACTTGACGGGTAAATTTTCCAGGATCTCTGAGCTTGATTGCATTGATCAATTTGCGTTGTAGATTCTCTGCTTGTTCTGGTGTATAGCTAGAGTCAATTTGCTCCAGTAATCTTATGGCACTGGCAATAATATTGGCGGCGCGATTTTCTATAACATGACGCTGATCACGTTCTGCGTATAGACTATCTAACTCTTCTAGTAAACTTCGCGTTTTTTTTTGCATTTTGTGCCAGAACCTTTAGAGTATTTATTGCTATGTGCAACAAATACCTATAAATATTTTGTGATAAATCTATTAAAAAAGCAATTTGTTATAGTACATTTTACGCACGGCTCAGGCGGTAAATTCTTATCCACAGTTTTACAAACATCAGCTCAAATTGACCATTGATCCGACATGTTAGAATCTAAAAAATCAGCTAATTCTCTATTTAAAGAACTAATTTTAAATTATGTTTGCAGATCTTTTCTCCTAGAGCATAAATGGCATTTTGATCGTCGATTGCCTTAATTGATTGCATATAGCTAGCACAGGAATAGCAAGCTCGTCTGGCCATGCTTGAATAGTTTCTTGTACATGGGTAGTTAAATGTCCATTGTATAGCATCTGACGATTATTAATTAATCTTTTATGGTGTTGATTTCGTAAATGTTTAGCCAACGACAAGTCAGACAATATTTGTTTATTAAGATATATTGCATAATAACATCTTTCCCACAAAGTGTCTCGATATTGATAACTGTGATCAATTACGTCCGAAAATATATCAAATCCTATTTTTTCCAAATCATTGGCATGCCCATACCCGCCTACAAACAACGGAAATGTCAATCCTAAAATAGAATATAATGTTTTTTCAGTAAACACTGAAGAATGCGCATATGTAACCGATTCGCTGATCAACGATACTGCACTTGATGAAAATAAATTTCCTAACCAGTTATTCCACGTTGATAAATTATTACCATAATCTTGTATACTTACAGCACTAGCAGTAGGCTCTGAAGAATAAAAAAAACGTTCGTCAATCTCAACTGGATGTAAAATACAATTTCTAAGATCAGAAGTATACGTTGTCTGATTTGGATCTAGCTGGTTCCATTGTTGTATTATTTCAGACAGATCAAATTTTTTTCCAATACCACTCCATGTGTAATTAAAGTTTTGAAATTGAAAATATTCAACTAATTTTATTAACAAATATCTATTAATTTGTTTTTTGTTGATAACAAAATTAAAACAATACTCGGTGGTAGGAACTATATCAACAAATTTAAGAGGTTGAAATTTCACAAACTCTAGTTCGAGCCCGCGAATCACTGTTGTATATATTTTTTCAAAATGATTAGAGCTAATAGAAAATGCATTATCTCCTACAATAAATTTTGGATGTCCGTTTACTTCACAAAATTTTTTTAGTGCGTCAGGATCAATTGTATCAGAAATCCAAAGAATTGATTCAGTAAGATTCTTAGAGTGATTATGATGTATTATCTTAGAAGAATGTAAATAAATTACCGGAATCATGTTTGTTTAATCTTTCCTAATAATTGTTTGAGTTTAGTACTTTGTACATCAGCGGTAACTTTGCTAACTTCACCGGAGTCTTTATCAACAGATTCTGTTACACGACTTTGTGTTTTAATACTATCGTAAATGCTAGGTTTTTTAACAAACCCGCTACTAGATTCATCTGCAGATTCTCCTGAGTCTGTAATACGCATAGTTTCAATATTGTATTCTAAATCAATCTTTTGTCCTACTCCTGTGCTACTACGACTTTTCATACATTGTATTTGATATCGCCCACGTTCTTTCATTGCGCGACTTGTAAATATACCAAACACATTATCTGCAGTATTAATTTTACTAATACCGCCACTAATGTGACTGTGATCAAACTCTACTTCCTCCACCGCTGATCTATTTAATTGGCTTGCAGTCACAAACAACACATTGAGTTCTTTGGCCAAATTTCGTAGTTCTTCGCTGACATATTTGTCTTTGACAAATAAATCATTGGGGCTTACTTTTGCACTAACTGGCATTAACAAATCCAAATAATCAACCATGATAAAATCTACACGCAATCCTGTTTGTATTTGAACTTCTTTAATATAACTGCGAATATCATTGATATTGCTTTGTGCTGGCAATGCTTTGACCCTATATTGGCCAGATTTTTTGGCCATCATTTTGACTTTGAGTTCTGTGGCATCTATATCTCGACGAATTTCTTTAGTGCCCATGTTGGTCAGCATAGCATCTGTTCTCAGTGCACACAAATCTTCACTTAATTCTAAACTAACATACACTCCACTGAGTCCTTGTTGTAACCAGTTAAGTGCAATGTTCATCATCACAAGACTTTTACCGGATCCACTTCCACCTGCAAAAATGTTTAACTCACCTCGACTAAATCCACCATACAACAGTCGATCCATCTGGGACCATCCTGTGCTAACTTGTCCGCCTGAATTAAAATATCTATTGATACGTAATGCAGGATCGTCAAAGTAGTCTATGCCCATGTCCTTGGTCAGACTAATTTGTACTGCATCTTTGATCAGTTTTTCAACCGGATCATAATCGCCTTTTTCCAACAAGTCTGCAGCTTTTAAAATTGCTCGCTCGAGCTCTTGCCGACGAGTAAAACTTTCAAACTCCTGCATAAACCATTCAAAATGCCCTTCATTTAAGTCAGGCGTATGTACGAGTTTGATACCTGTACTGGCAGATATTTGTTCTATAGTTGGCAATGTTTTGTGATCAGTACTGTGCTTCTTGATAAACTCTGCAGCTGGCCGTAAACTGCGATCAAAATTTTCTGGATTGTAAATATTTTGTACACGTATGTAACTGCCGGCATCCTGCAGCATCATTTCTAAAAACAATCTTTGTACATCAATTCCATATTCTTTTAACAATTTATTTCCTTATAATATTTTCCTATTGTCAGACTGTTTCTCCAGTTAGTATTTCTTTTATTATCAATTTTATCTAGCGTTAATGTCCAGTTATTATCTTCATTGATTATCAGTGTATTTTTAATATAATTACCTATTCCAGATAGTTCCGGAATAGATCCTAAATGATCTATTACATGATTTTTTACAGCAATTGGCAAAAATTTAATATCAAAATTATTAGCCAATTGCCAGCAAAAATCGGATTTATCTCCCTCTCTATTTGTTTGTAAATTTTCACTAAACCACTGCCACACATTAAGTGTTTCAAAGATATTATAACACCCAACCGTCATATTGACTCCAAACATAACATTTCCGGGTAAACTATTTTTCATTGCAATAATGTTATTACTTACGGATTCCCAATTACCAGGCCATCTGACATATTCAAATGCTAGCTCAGTTGCATCAATACTGAAAAATAGTTTAACTAACTTAGCACTACTCCATAGATCTATTATTTTATCATTGGGCATAACAGTACCATTGGTATTGTAACTTATAAACGTATTTTTTAATACATCTTGATCTTTCAATTTTTCTAATAACTCAATTTGATCATTGTTTAACAATGGTTCTCCACCATTAAAGTGTATTTTTTGTATATTTGTAAAATCTAATCTATCTAAAAAATTATTCGACTTTTGAAACTTTCTTCCTATGTTAATTAATTCAGTCTGTGTGTAATTTAACTCGGTTGCCCATAGACTACTATTTGTTGGGCCGCACATAATACAGGCAAGATTACATGCCCATGTTGCACTATGATCAATGCATGCTAACTCTAGTAAATCGGATGGCGGAAGATTAAAAAATTCAATAGCACTTTGTCGTCGACTTTTGTGTCCAATTGCTTCTGCATCCCAACAACGAGAACATTCCGACGGTTTTACTCCACGGGCAAACTCAGATCGAAGATATGTTAAATGAGGGCTTTTATAAAAATCAAAAGTATCAACCGCTTCAATTTTTGAACCTGCTTGACAGCACGGTGCAACACTGATATCATTGTCGTTGACTCGATCTATATATATGCTACGATAAATTTCAGGACACCAATTTTGCAATTTGCCGTTTCCTTAATTCTATTTTTAACTTTGTAGTTTCTCTTGCTTGAAATATAGTTATCATGGTTGCTAATCGACCCATTTTTACTACCGCATCATTGACGTCTTTGATTCCTTCTGGCCAGTCCGGTATACTAACTGCCCATCCAAGTTCTATAGCACGATCCACAAGTTCCATGCCTGCAGCATCACGGTCCGGTACCACTGTAATTTCTTTGCCTAAACTCCGTATTAATCTTGCTTGTGCATCACTGACAGTGTTGTGCATTAGTGCAAGCCCGCCAACACATAGTGCGTCAAATATACCTTCCATGACCAACACATGTTGCCAGTCAGATTTTTGTAAATCTGTTCCAAAAACATACCCAGGCTGACTGTGATTGATGTATTTTGGACCAGAACCACTTAACATTCTAGCACACCACCCGACTAAAGTATTTTTATAGGTAAATGGAATAATAACATGGTCACGTGTCCAATGAACCCCATCATTTTCTATCTGTACCATGATAGGATAATCTTCTGGCACACCTCTTTCTCGTATGTACTTCCAATATACAGTATGCTCTGGTGTAAGTAATTCCGCATGTGGGGGGAAGTCTTCTTTTTCTTCAAATTTAATGTCGCTTAATGCATTAAAGATCTGCTGGCGTTCATCTAATAAGCCTTCTATACTACGATGTTTTAAACTTTCTAAATTAAGTAAATCAATGTCACGCTCTGGAACATTTAGTAAACCCAATAGTTTACGTGCTTTAACTCCTACGCTACGTCCAAGCATGAAGCTTGCTGTAAATTGGCAATTAAAACAGTGATAGCTCCATCCTTGGTCACTGACTTTCAATCCGCCTCTTTGCCGTTTATCCTCACAACAAGGTGCATTGAAACTGATCCATCCTGAAGGAGTCTGTTTTCTTTTGGCAGGTAGATAGGCAACCACATCAATCATGTAGTTAGTTTAACACATTTACTTTGAAAAATCAACGTTATCGATAAAACAAATCAACTACATATCCAGTACTGATAATAACCATGGCACCTTGTCCACTAGGTGCCACTGGGTAGTAAGGCGTATTGATTCCTGCATTTGGCACTAGCCAATATCCAGATCCACCATTGGTCACTGTGATGCCCGCAATACTACCATTGGTTCCAAGAGTAGCAACTGCGGTAGCACCGGCACCATCACCAATGATGTTAATTTTAGGTGGTGCCAAATATCCGCTGCCTTGATTTTGCACTGTTATACTTTGTACTATTCCATTGGCGCATGTGGCATATGCCTGCGCTGGCACACCCGGTTGATCTGGTACAGCAAATATACTGTTGTTAAGGCAAAGTCTCAACAACGGGTACCATCCAATCACATTCAAATAAATTGTACCAGTGTGATTGTAATAGGTTGTACTTTCAGTGACATTGTATGGTACTGCTTCGTAATCTTGTGCAGCCTGGGCTTTGATTGTACCTGTATAACCGTCCAAGGTCATTTGTATAGTTGTTATAGCATTTTGCGGGTTGATAAAACTGCTGTAGTATTCTGTATTTAGAAAACTATTCCAATAGTTGGCACCATTGGGATTTCCGCCCCAGTACCAGTCTTCGCCGGGATAGTTTTGAAAACTTGTGCCGTCTGCTGACCCTTGTGCTGACAATTTTACTGTGGGAATTGTCAATGGAATGCTGGGTATGAATTGTGGCAACACACTGTCTACCACATTCAGCGGCGCTCTTGCTCCAGACTGAGCATTTGTAAATACTGCTTCGGTTAAATTACCACTGCTTCTTGTAATACTGTAAGAAGCCGGTTCGGCCAATAATTCCAATAATTCCGGGCCTGTTAAAGTAACTTTGGCTCGCCCCAATGGTGCATTTAGTGTGACCATGGGTTTTTGTATCAACAGAGTAGAGCCTGCTGTATTGATCACACGGAACAGGAATGTGCTTCCAGTTATGTTGACGGGTTTTTGTTCTTGATTTATGAATTCAAACAACAGCACATTGTCAACGCCTTTGTTAATTGTTAATTGTTTTGCGTACACAGGGTCATACCTATAAGTGAAAGTTTCACCGTCGGCGGTGTCTATCAATAATACTCTGGTAATTTGTTGATATAAATACGCCGTGGTTGAATACATAAGGATCTCCAACAATATTTATGGGCAATGACTTGTTTGCAAAATTAGCTGAAAAATACCCGTTTATAACGCTTTGCGTTTACGCCTCTGCAGAATACGTTGGTATAGTACAAAACCAAGATGATGCAATAACTACAATTTACGATTTTGGCAGCATACAAGATGTTGAACAAAAAAAACTATTCTTAGAACTAGCCAATGTTTGGTGGTGGGAAAGTAATCGCAGTATACCTATCAATATCTTTCTTAAATCTGATTGGGATCCGTTTAAAGTATATATAAAAACTTTTAGTAACAAGGATCTAGTCGTACTGCATGGGCCTACATGTAGTCTAATAGAAATGAGCCGCAGAAAGACCAAACGCAAATCAATTACACTTGTTCGACGGCTTGACTAAGCAAATTCATATGAAGTGCCACTAAAGCTGCATAGCTAAGTGCATGAGATTTTTTAAATGTATATCCTCGAGAATCATCCCCGTCCCACACAGATTCAAACACATCTTTCCAGGGTTTATTTTGTAAATGAGCTTTGCCTGGGCGAATAATACTAATAAATGCCGCCATTCTGGGTATACTGTCTGGATGCATAGATTTTAATAATTCAGTGTAGTTCCCAACATGTACAAGTTGTCCTACCCATGCTGAATCTTGCCATAGGCGATCCCACGGTGGTGCGGTTGTTAACATTTCTTTGTAATGCTCTGGACTTTTAACCAGTTGATAAACACCCATGTTTAAGAAATCTATTTTAAAATATCCACGATGTTCGGCAGTTTCGTAATCAATTGCTGCACAATTATTAACAGGATCATAAGGCATAGCTGTAACATATACACCAGAATTATGGCGTCTAACTTGATTTTGAATCATTTGTCGTGCCGGAATATGCCGAACTAACTTTAAAATTTGTTCTCTATCAGCAAAATCAATATCAATATCTGCACTCATTTTTGTATTTTATAAAAGATTTTTAAATTAGTCAATCGTTAATTGTTCTATTGTTGAGATTTATAGGTGCTATATTAAATTGGTAATAATAACTACATGCCCATTCTATAAGTTTTTTGTTTGGCACTCCTAAATCCAATTGTTCAAATAACCATAATATAGTATCAACATTTGTATTTGGATCTAGTAGATTGCTGAGATTTACTTTATGTTGTGTACAGTATCGATTGCTTGGCGGTTCTAATAATTTATCATAGTCATAAAACGGTAGGATTGCCGATTCGCCGATAACAAAGTTTTTTAAAAATGCAAATTTTGAAATTTGAAATTGATAAGGATTATGAAACTGTATTTTTTTAAATTTGGCGACCAAATAATCTGGATGATTTTCTTTTGATATCCACCCATTATCGTTGTTGCCAAATAATTTAATATATCTAATTTTATAAAACCATTTTTTAGATAAGGGATCCACCACAATGTTAATTATTGAATTCCCTAATCCCCACCGAGGAACCGTGGGTTTATTAAGACGCATCACCGTTTGTTGGTGACATTGGATATTGTTTAAAAAACATTGGTCATGTCGATTTTGTAATTCTTCAATAAACTCCTCTACAGAAAGATCATCACCGCGTGGATGTTTAGCACTAACAAAATCTAATTGGTAAGGATGATGCGGTTCGTACTTGATATGATTTTCAAGGTCTGTTTGAAAACATTTAGAAAACCAATTTTTAAAAAAGTCTTCAAATTGGGGTGTGCCTTTAGCCTTTTCAACTTGGTTATCCCAACAAGGTAATTTGCTGCTAGTTTGTAAAATTGATATGAGAAAGTTACCCGCTGCCCCAGGAGCATAACGAACAAATAGCAAAGGAATTTTAGAAATCATTAAACTTTGGAACAGTAGCCAATACAGAATGTAATTTTTGTACTGTAACAATATCAATGGTATTGGTAAAAAAATTAAAACAATTTTGTTTTATAATATTATAAGCCAGCTCTCCTGTTAATACGTGATTATTTTGTTTTAACCATTTCATAGCTAACATAATTTTATCGTAACGAAGTTTGTGATCATACTCATTATCAAATTGTTGATATTCCGGGGGTAATAAATTCCATGCTGTGTGATATCCAGTTTGATTATACATGGCGTGAGTTTTTGCTCCGGCAATAGGCCAAGGTATTGCACCTGCTACAAAACACTTAAAAATTTTTTCAGTTATAAATTGTTGATTGTTGACCCATTGAGTTTCTGGAAAAACTACACACTTATAATTATAGTATTCGTTTATCATAAAATATCCAGGTGGAATACTTCCAAATTGTTGATCGACTCCTATTAAAATACCATTATCATAATAATGAGTTTCATTTAATTTTGTATCATAGCAACCATTGATAAATTTTCTAAATTCTTGATCATATAAATCTTCAAATTGAGAATCGGGACATTCGACTACACCGTTACTTAATACAGATTTTATATGTATGCCTAAGTTATTTTTTTGCAATAACTCTATAAAATACTGTCGATTGCTTCTGTTTGCACCATTGATATAACAAATGTCGTCTATGTGTGCGGAATTAGTCCAAGACCTTTCATAGTATTGAGGATAAAATCCTCGAACCATGCCATCATGAAACAAGCGTATATTGTGATTAAATGATATGTTCTTGGAATATAACCAATGTGTTTGATCTAGAAATGCGCCAGAAACAAAATAAACATTTGTGTATTTGTCAAGGCACTCAGCAATGTATGGTGTGCTCTGTTCCAATGGTTCACCAGCATTATCTAAAAATACTAAATCATAATTATCAAAATTACAAAATTCTCTGTGTGGCATGCTAGCAAACGCAATGTTAACCGCATCCGCCATTGGAGGACCATATTCAATGATTACATCAGATTGATAGTTGTTTTTAGCATTAACCGCTTGGCGGTACGCATAATACCGATCAAATATTTGTAATCCGACCGAGTCAGAAAATATGTGTATGCATATTTTTTTCATTACCAGCCTGCCTTGGTTAATATATCTTTGGTGTATTCTTGATCGGCTGGATAGTCTTGAAACTTTTTCATCCAAAAATCAGAATCGACATATGGCCAAATCATTGCAATTTGTTCAGTGCTCAACTCAGATAAAAACTGTTGCCCAGATTCTGAATTATATATAACCCAAGGACTTATGCGTCCGCTAGAAATTGCGTAACATATAGCGTTTGAATTACCATAACGCAAACAATCATGTGCTGGGTTGCCGGTTTGTTCTTGCCATGCGATACCAAATTCAATGGCTCTGGCCAACGCATCATTTACATTTTCTACACGTAGATAGTCTAGCAAATATTCTGTATAGATGCTATCTCGGCACCAGTGGTCAATTTTTTTATTTTGTTTGAGCACATACTCTATAAATCTAGCAGGATTTATTGCTCGTATATCTACACAATAACGACCAAACTTTACAAATGCTCGATAATATGGACTATCAGCAAAGTCATCAAATGTTTTTAATCGTGCAGATCCTTGTGTTAGTTGATAAAATTTTAAATATGCTTGTAATCCCAATTGAACACCACGCTCCGATTGTTCCTGTCTTCGTCGGCGTGGCTCGCAACTATGCACTGCAAGACTAGATTCTTTTATAAAATCTTTTTGACAAAATTGGCAAGTATATTTCATTCTAATAGGTTGTGTAGGTGAATATATTCAACCAAAAATTTATTCAATGGCTCGTGTTCGCCCGGAAGCGGATGACGTATCAATTTAGGTAAGTGTTTATCAGCAGTTCCATATTTTATATTTTGTTTGGCCTGGAACTCTAATCCTCCCCATGCTAATCCATCTACTATATTAGCACAATTTTTTAAAAATCTAAATCTGTTTTCACCCAAATAATTGGTATAGTAATCAGGAGGTTGCCTAAAAATTACAATCTGGTGATTTCGACTCGTTAAGTCCGAAATTATTGCCAATAGTTTAAACATAAGATCCTCAAATTTATCTTTAACTGCGTGACTTTCTATTTTTAAATTCTGTTCAACTGCTTGTTGACTGTCTTGATCAGACCAAAAATCTGCAATTGAATTGGAATTAATTTGATTTTGAAAACTAATCCATTTTCCTTCAATTCCGTTTTCTCGACCAACTGGTAATTCGCTTCTATTTAAAAATGATAATCCTACAATGTATAAAGTTGGCCGATCAGTAATGTATGAATCTTTTAATGTTGTCCTAATAATTCTATTGTTACAAGATCCAGGAAGTGCCAAAGAATATGCCATTGGCATATTCAATCGTTCTGCTAAATCAATATGTCCATTACCTATGTCATAACATTTAACGTAGCTGCATCCATTGACAACTAATCTATCAATCATTTTAATTTTTCTAGTCCTAAATCTTTAATGTGTGAATCAATTTCTTTTTGTGAAACTATCTTGCTCATTACTTCTGCGTCTGATCCTTTCATATTAGGAAATATAGTCATTAGTTGTTTTTTCTTTGTACCTTCATTGGCTGAATTTTCATCTTTTTTCTTAGGACTTATCCATTGGTGTCGATGTGCGCCCATTCCGGGACTAACACTGCTGGCACAAAGCCATTGTAACTGTGGATGTTTGTTGATACTAAAAAAATGTTTGTTTAACCGTTCATTGGTGCTAATGACATAAAACTCTTGCAGATCTCTTGAGCCTTGCACACTACTGCCCCAACGTATCATTAAAAAATTACTGAACTTTTTCTTTTCTTCGTCTGTTAGATCTAAATAAAAATTTCGATTTTTTAAATCAAATTCTTTCATTTCGTTTGCAATAGTGAGTTTATCCATTACCAAGCCTTGTTGTAGTCCACTATCTCACAGTTACGACTGATATCTTTTACAAAATAAACACATTCGGGCTTAGGGCCGTCGGTTATAGGCACGCATAACATTTGCCCATTTTTTAGTTTAGGAGCATACCAGTTGACTTCTTGATACACATCTATGATTTCGATATCTGGAAAACTAGGTCTGAAACTGGATAGAGGGTTGAATTGAAACACTTTAAACCCTCGATCATTTATGCTGGTCAATGGCAGCACTTCGAGATCACCCAAGTCGGGCTCACCAATAAGTATTTGCCAGTCCATTGGCATTTTTATTCTGTGCTCTCCGATCCTTAAAACTAATGCAGGGGCATTGAAGCTTTCTAAAAATATCAGTGGTATGTAATGATAGTCAGGATCCATAGGAGTCGAATTATCTAAGATTGCAAAACGCATATCTTCTATTTCTTCTGGAAGATGATCTAATTCGTAGTGTTCGTTGTCAAGTGTTAATATTCTCATATAGTATATTATATAGATTTTGTACGGAATAGTCAATGCCTAGTTCAAAAAAAAATACGGTCACATTGTTTAATTATTTAGAGCACCATTTTTAGTAGTTTTTCTAAGTATTAACTCATAATTTGATAGCAGGTATTTAATCAATGTATTTTTTATTGATATTTCTATATTCAGTTATAAAATTTTCTACTTCAAATTCCGAAGTGGTTTGAAAAAAATCAACTATTATTTTATTTAAATTTCCAAACATTATATCTTTGAATTTTATAGTGAGTGCCGGCGATAATGTTTTTGTTTGTTCTTTCCAATTTGAGAAAATTAAAAGGTCTGGGTTTTCCATTACAGTTTTTAGAAGTAACTCATAGTCCAATGGATCCATATGTGCAATGGAACCATTGCACATAAATTTAATATTATTAGGATTTTTACAAAGTAATGGCCACATACTTTTATAAAAAGCCATTTTTGCTATAGTTAATTTATCATCATGATCAAAATCAATCAAAACCAATTCTTCACTAGAGTTAAGATTCTTTATCCAATGCTAGTGTCTACCAATGGCGTTATGACAATCACCTGTGACAGGATTAATTTTGGGCAATATTGTTGGCAGACAAAGAGATTTATTAAAATAATAATAAAAAATACCTTTGGCAAAAGATCCGCACGATCCTCCTACAAAAAAAAAATGTATATCTATTTTTTATTTCCATTCCAACTTTTCTTGTGTGAAGTTATATTTAGCTTCTTTATAAAACTGCTTACGTTTGGTCAAATGACGTTTGGCGAATTTACAAGTACTGGTAATATCCCAAATTTCTACATGGTCCTTGTCTTCTGCTTTCCGAATACCGCGTCCAATTGATTGTATAACGCGGACAAAGCTTTTTCCGGGCTCCAAAAGGACCAAATTAAATATCCTAGGAAGGTTAATACCAACAGCGGCCACACCGTAAGTCGCCACAATAATCTTGCCAGTGCTAGTTGCAATTTCGTCATATTCACTTTGTCTATCCCCTGCTTTGGTTGATCCCGACACAAATACCGCATCATCTAACTGTGCTACCAATGCTTGACCGGCTGCAATACGATCAACCAACACTAATGTGTTGCCGGTAGCATTGACTTGTCGCACAATGTTAGCAATGGTCTTGAGTCTATTTTCTTCTTCAAGAAGATATTTTAATTCACTTTGATAATTGGTAAATTCTGCATGGTCAACTAACTGTACAATATTAACATGACATTGTGCCAATACACCACGATCCTGTAGTTCACTGGCGGCTAATTGACTGATCACTGGTCCAATACTTACCAAAAGACTTTGGCTTTCAAATTTTTCTTTGGGTATAGTGCCAGTTAGTCCCCAGCGAATTGGCACTTGACTCATTGCGCCCGTTAACAAAGTTTTTAGTGCATCAGCTTTGGCCATGTGTACTTCGTCGACTATGACACATACTACACCTTCCAAGAAGTCCCCAATGGATATGTTGGCAGTGGCATTCTTTGTATTCTTTAGCAGTACGTTTAAACTTTGCCAGGTGCATATAGTATGAGTTCGACCAAATTCTTTACGATCTCCAAAAAATACTCCTACATCCAATCCTAAATTCTGATAGTCAGCTTCGGTCTGAGTTACTAGACTTTTATTAGGAACAATCACAATGCTACGACCGTGTGCTTCGCAACGTTGGCTTAGTGCCGCGGTCATAATTGTTTTGCCTGCACCAGTTGCAACTTCCTGTAAGCATTGTGGGGTGGCTAAGAAGTTATTGACAATCTCAACTTGATAGTCTCGTAGCATCACTGGTTCGCCGGCTCGGGGATGATTCTTGGGCCAAGAATGGTGACTAAAACTGTTTTCTGTTACTTGCTCAAACTCAAATGTAGTTTTATAATCTCTCTGATCATCTAACTCAATATCGTAATTAAAATCTTCAAGTATAGGAATAATTTCTGGCAGTAAGTTCACATACGTACTGCCGCCCATTTGGAAATAACTAATCTTGCCGTCCCAACGACCTAACCTGACGGCCGGAAGATATCTTGCGTATGGCACATCGTATTTAAAAGTGTTAACTAGTTTTCGTCTAACGTCAAGTTCTAATCCTTCAATTTTAATATTGACTTCATCTCGAATTTTTATAATACAGTGTTTCATTGTAGATATACTTTATTTACATATTGTCTTTGGCGAATTTGATCAAGTAATTGTTCTTTATTATATTGAGTGACTAATTCAGCTACTGGAAAGTTCAATGGCAGCAGTCTTGGATCATCAAATTTAGTAATACCGTAACGATTAAAAAATTTATAATGCGTATTATAATAAGATGACATGCCGTTTAAATCAGAAACTTTTTTGTAAAATTTAACATTGAAATCTGCACTGTAAAAATTAAAAGGCTTGAAAGCATCGTCTGAGATATAAATGTCATTATCCTTGGTAAGGTCTTCGAGAGTCTTTCCTATTTCAACATAGTTTAAGCACACAGATCCCCATGCTGGAGTAATTACACCAAACTTTTTCATAATATCAACTGACAAAGTCTTTGTTTTAGGCATACCAAACCATGTGCATACAAATCTTGGTAAGCTGCCGTGGCTCGCAGTTTCACATCTATGTACTGCTATGTTAAGATTTGCAAGTGCCTTCCTGACCGGATCCGGAGCTTGATTCCAAAATTCAGTGTCTTGCTGATCTAGCAATCCATGATAACGTTCAAAGATATTGTGTAGATAATTTAAACAATCTTGATCATAGACATTGGTAAACGGCCGATGTATAATCAGCTGGTGTGCATTAATAATATCAATACACCCGGTTATCATTTTAGTTGCAATTGTTATTTCTTCCTCTTGATTGTTAAATCCGTAGAATCTATTGGGGTCGTCAAGTGTGTAAGCTTGGCGAGATTGCATACGGTCAATCCAAAGTTCGGTTATAGGAGAATCAAGCAATCGAAACTTTAAATCAAAGTTATCATGCCCTAACTCAATGTGTAATGTTGAAAACATAGTGCAAGTATATACTATATTTTTATAAATGTCAAAAAAAACAGGCACCTTAGTGCCTGTTGTAAAAGAACTGTATGTCTACAGTTCTGGAGCTAACTGTCAATTATGCATGCTTCATGCAAGTTGTCTCTGCCATGAATCTCCAACGTGCTGGAAAACTCTTGACCAAATCTGCAATTTTAAGTGCCATGCGCAAGCTCATCTCACGCAAACGATTTTGATTGGAATTCATAAACTCAATGATGTCATCTTGAGTACACTCTTCAAAATCATAGTCTTGAAACAACACGCCATCTTTGGCAATTTGTTTGATACGCAAAATTTTGTCACGCATGGTGTCTAGCGTCAAATCTAGATAGTGACAACGACTTTGCAATGCATCCAAGTGATCTCGCAATTTCTGCGACTTCATTTGATCAAATTTCAAGTTGGTAATAAAAATTACACTACCTTTGAACTCAAAACTATCTGGAATGCCTTCTCTACGCAATGTGCTAGACTCTGACAACCATGAAATTTTACGCTTCTTGCCAGAGTCCAGGGCACCTTTGAGCAAGTTAAGTGCAACATCATCTACCAAAATGCTGTCACAGTCATCAAATACTAGAACACAATTTGCGTCTGAATATTTGTACAATGTTTGATACAAACCAATCGGGGTGGCACTACCTTTGACAACTTCGGCACGCAATTTTTTGCCGGCAATCTTGTCAAACAAACAGGCTTTCTCGACTTCTTGCTCAACACCAAAGCTTTTACCTACACCAGGAGGACCAGACACAATCATTGCACGGATATCACCAGTGGTGGCCGCTTTGGTCATTTCTGTCAAGATTTCAAAACGGTCTCTAATACGAGCCATTGCTTCTTCTTCTGTTTCCGTTGGCCGGGCCGATTGCTTGGGTGCTACTAATTCTAGCATGCTTTCTCCTTGGGTTACGAACTCATAGTCGTGAGTTCCAGTTACATTTACACGAATAGTTTCTGGCATGTTAGGGAACACACCGTTATTTCGGACTTTGACAAAGGTGTTTTTGCCAGTGGTAGTGAGTTGCTCCACGAGCTCAAAACACATGCCGGCAACACTTTTGCCACGATAAGCACCAGACAAAATACGAATATGACTGTTAGACATACGAGCTCCTTTTTTAGTTTATACAAGTATTATAGCAAACTTGGACTTTTGTGTCAAATACTAGTGTTGCTTTTATGCAACACTGTTTGATCTTGTTGTTTTTTACTGTCCATGCTGTTATTATAGCAAATGGGCGATTTTTGGTCAACCATTTTGCTGGTGTTGTTTTTATGCAACAACTACGATGTCTCGAAGAATTTGCACAACATTCTCTGCATCTACTCCAGTTTCTTGGGAGATATAGTCAATGTCGTAGTCTTCAAAATGACTGTAACGCATGCCACGTTCTGCATATCCGTCTAAGACGGAATCTGCTACTTTTTTTACTATACGCTCTGTTGTTGTTAATTTAGACATAATATATACTCCGTTTGTGGGTTTTAAGCAACATCTCTTTTTAATAGTTTTTTGTATGCAACATCTGGCATTTTAATCTTGACATTTAGGGCATTTGCTTTGATACGCAAACTCTCTGCAATAAAATTAACTTCTGCAAGAGATACAGTGTCTGGGTTGAGATCTACTAAAAATAAAGCTTTGTTTGACGTAAACTCTGCAAATGTGTGTGCAACAATACGAAACGACACAATGTCGTTTTTATATGGGGTGCGTTTAAAATTTGCTTTTAAGTACAAAGTACTAATTGGCACTGAATTGTAATACATGCGAGCTCCGTTTTTTGTTTATACATGTATTATAGCAAATGGGTAATTTTACGTCAAACGGGTAAAGTTTGAGCACGATGTTTGGTGTGGCGTTGATACAACACACGATTTTGCTCAGTTCGTGGGCGAAAAGGCAATTCGCGATCAAATAATACACGATGTGCACGGGGTTGCGGATTACGAGTGCGATTAGGTGTTTTCATCATGCTGTAATTATACGAAAAACACTGTTTTAGGTCAAACCCATAAAAAAACCCTACAACATGTAAGGTTTTAAATAAAAAGTATTACTTTTTATGCCTGAGCACAATTACCTAAACTTACGTTTAAATTATAGGCAATCGTACTACCTGTTGGCACAAACCATCTCCATATGCCCCAAACTTTTGTGGCGGGCGTAACTTGAGCAATACCGTCAATTGTTACACTACTGCGAGGATCAATCGTCTCTGTATCAAAAGCAGGATTTACGTCATAATACGGTCCATATATATCGGCTACTCCAGGTTCTGGTATAATTCCTGTTATTGTGGTATTAGGCACTGTTTGGCTATTATTAACAATCCATGTTATGTCGGATCCAGATTCAATGCGTGTGGCGTCAACAATCCCAGTACCGTTTAAAAATTGGCCAATACTAACATTTCCAGAACTTACTGTACCAACAGTTAACACATTTCCAGATATACTTGAATTTTCCATAACTGTAGTAGTATTAGCGCTCATTACGTAATTAGACTTGATAGTATGAAATACTGCACCATATCCTCCAGTGACTGTGATACTCATTGGGTATGCACCAGAATAATTTGTTGGAAATAATGTTGAATTTTCAGTAGAAAATAATATTACTTCATTGCTAAGATCAATAGGAGGCGTAGGCATTGGAGAATTAATTGTAGGCACCTCGCCAGAAAATACAGTGGTGCCATTAATGGTTGCCGTTAACGACACATTACTGTTACCATAAGCAAGTCCATAAAATTGTAAGGTTCTATTTTCGTATACTTTTCCGTTTGAGTCTATTGCCATATATGTTATCTCCTAAACTTATTTATCATTGCCAATGCTCTATTATAACAGGATCTGATATTTTGTCAGGTTTTGGATCGCCGTGAAATACTAACACGCTTGTATCATAATGAATTTGTGTACCAGCAGAGGGAACACGGTGTGTTTTGCCAGTAAAATCGTACCCTCCGTCGACGGCTTGCCAACGCCAGCTTTTAATTCTATTGGCGTCAAGTAATCTACGTTCTATTTGCGGTATTGCATCTGTTATAAAATCTTGATCGCCATGATATTTTCGTAATAATGATTTGAAATCTTGGCGGCTAAACCCGGTCCAAACATGTTGAAATTTTCGAGTATCCCACCACATAATACTGGAATTAACGCCGTAATGTGTAGGGCGCCAAAGGTACTTAAAATCGCGTATAGCCCAAAAATAGTCTAAGTTAGATTGCACAATCCAATCAATGCTTTGTACAATAACAGTGTCAAGATCAAAATACAACAACGGACCTGCATGATGCTCGGCGTTAAACAACTGCATTTTGTACCACCAGTTGCGTTTGTGCCCTAAATCTCCCCAACTGGTCAACACATGTTTGATCATAGGTGCAGGCACCGGTCGATCAGCTTCTGTGTACACATGTAATCTGACTCCTGCGCTGATATGTCTTGTTAACATGTTATACAAATGTTCTACGTATGTCCATGAGTATGTGTTACCGTAGATAACACAAGCACAATCAACAGGGCCATTCATAATGCTGAGCTTATTCTTTTTAGCCATATGCCTTGTTGTATTTCTGGTATGGTATATTCAGTGTGGCAAATTTCCACCAACCACTGGTATCTATCAATGTCATAGGGTTTTTCTAAATCTACAAGTTTTACTCCCACTGGCGATGCAAGACTTGTGGAGTCAACCATAGGGCGACTGCCAGAAATAGCAGCCTGTATACCAGGACCACTGTTATAGTTAACAACTGCATGACAATCAAAATGCATGTTAAAACTATCATAGGTGTTGGCCAATGGCATAGGAGTTTCTATTACAGTATCGGGCAACAATTTTGAAGTATCTAATTTAGATCGAGGATGTGGTCGTACTCGGATTGGCCGGTCTGACACTGCACGTATTTGATTTATTTGATCATTTATCCAAGATTCTATACTGTCAAGGTCGGCCACTTGCAAACTATTGCGATGTTGCGCAGCTATTATTATTTCTGGACTGTTGCCAACTAATTGTGCCAAACTGATTCCTAATTTTTTAGGACGGTCTGGGTCAAGATCTGTTTGATGTCCATAGTAGCCAGTGGCATTTATATTGTTTACTGCAATTTTCCAAGTTTGGCCGCGGTACAATGCACCAACATCTATCACAATCGCCGGACGACCCAAACTGCGATAGTGTTCGTATACCTGTTGATTACCGGCCATGCGCCCGTGCCAAAGCACAGACCATATCACTACTGCGTCTGCTGTCCAGGAATTTTCTTCAGTTTGAATTCCTACTGACTGCAAGCAATCAAGAACAGCGTTCATAACTGGTCTGGAATTATTGGCTGTTTGAGAACTAAAATAGGCCACTGAATTGACCACTAAATACCCCTATGAAATATACTGTAATTACCACGTTTCATGACCAGGGGCTAAAACAATATGGTCAACGAATGATTGACACATTTGAGCAATATTGGCCTGCAGAAGTTGATTTGGTTGTATACGCAGAAAATTGTCAACCACATATAACTAAGCCCAATGTACAGGTAGTAGATTTATTGGCTAGCAGTACGGATCTACAACAGTTCATCGAACGACACCAAAATAATCCATTGGCGCACGGACAATCAACACCAGACAGACAAGTTGATCCAAAAAAACAATTTCGTTGGGACGCAGTTAGATTTGCTTATAAAGTTTTTAGTATAGCGTTGGCAACCTCCACAATTAAAACTGATTGGCTGATATGGTTGGATGCTGATACTCATACCCACTCACCAGTTCCTATTACTGGGTTGAATGAATTATGCCCAACGGATTCAATGATCAGTTATTTAGGGCGTAGCGAAACTTATCATTCTGAATGTGGATGGGTTGCTTATAATTTAACCAATCCACAGACTCGGCAGTTTATAAAAGATTTTGTTGATATGTACAACAACGATGAAATCTTCAAGCTCGACGAGTGGCACGACAGTTATGTGTGGGATGTCGTACGGCGCAAGTATTATGGCACAAATAAGTTTTATAATTTAAATCCTGCTCCCGGTACCAAAGGGTTAGCAGGACATCCATTTATAAATTCTGCATTGGGGTTATATATGGATCATGTCAAAGGTAAAAGGAAAGTCACAGGACAAAGCAAAGCCAAAGATATTGCTATGCACTTGGATCATCCTTATTGGAAAAAAGTTTTAGGAAAGTAAAAATATGTTTGAATCTCATGGTTGGTGGTTTCCGGATTATGAAACTCATTTTCCAAAAATGTTGGGAAAAAATATTGCCAAAGGTGGTCCTGCTGAATATCAGCAAAAAGCCAGACATCGTAGTCTGGGCTACACAGTCAGACGTAATTTAGCATTAGACATAGGGGCTAATGTGGGTCTGTGGACTCGAGAGCTATGCGAAAACTTTGCACAGGTTATCGCATTTGAACCAATTCCGGATTTTCGAGACTGTTTGGCTAAAAACGTGCCTGCTGAAAATTTAACTTTGAGTCCGCTTGCGTTGGGTGCCGAATGCACCACCGTAGACATGATTATAACCGAAGGCAACACTGGTCATTCGCACGTGAATCCTGACACTGTAGGGCATGGAGTAGTTAACATGCTGACCTTGGATCGATTTGTAGAAGAATTTAAACTATCCACAGTTGATTATATTAAAATTGACTGCGAAGGCTATGAGCTACGAGTATTAGAAGGTGCAGAACAAACAATTCGACGAGACTTTCCTATCGTTGTGCTAGAACAAAAGCCGCATCCTGCTTATAGCAAAGAGTACGGGCAGTTTGCTGCTATTGAATTGCTAGAAAGTTGGGGCATGCGGCGGGTAGATCAAGTCAAAGATGACTGGGTCATGGGATGGGGTTAACCTATGCTGCCATACGAGAAAAAAGTCTTTAGTCAAAACGGCGAAGATGGTATTTTAGAATACCTAGACCAATTTGTCAACGGTCCACGCACCTTTTTAGAAATTGGTTGGGCGCACGGTGTACAAAACTGTTGTCGCCATCTCATGGAAAATCTCGGATACTCTGGCACCGGAGTAGATGGCCGTGCAAACAAACGTCCACATGAACGACTAACAATGATTTCAAAATGGCTTTCTTTGGATGACGTAGATATGTTGTTGGCAGCTGAAGGATCGGAGCCCACAGTGTTTAGCTTGGATATTGACAGTTTTGATTGGCACTTGTTATCAGCAATGCTGAAACGAGATTTTAGACCCAAAATTATCTGCCACGAATACAATTCAATACTAGGACCTGCCATTTCAGTCAGTAGAAAATTAGGTGTTGTGTATAATAAAAGCCAATTGTATGGTGCAAGTTTATCGGCTTACAAAAAAATACTTGCACCATACTATGATTTTATAACAGTAGATTCTCAAGGTGTTAACGCTTTTTGGATTAGAAAAGATCAAACATACCAAGCACCTGCAGAGTCCATTGACTTTGCATTTCTTACAACCAAACACAACCTGTCAACAAAACCAATATTTGATCAAGGTGTAGAACAGTTTATTAGTCAAGATGATGGATGGGAATATGTTTAATTCCGATTACTATAAAACATCCGTTGAAATAGGAACAAAATTTCAACTGGCAAATAAAAGTTGGGATGGCCGAGACACGTTTAAGTATCGCAGACAAATACGCGATTTAGTGCAACACTATAATTGTAAAACTTTACTGGATTATGGATGCGGCAAAGGGCACCAATGGAGTGATAGTCATGTGTTTCCTCCCGAAGAATACTCACAGAAATTCCAAACATGGTTGGGCCTAGATCAAGTTTCACTGTATGATCCTTGTGTTGAAGAATTTGCACAAGACCCTGTGTTGAAAAAATATGACATAGTGTCGTGTACACAAGTCATTGGCGGTATACCAGATGCAGATATTCCCTGGCTCAAACAACGTCTGATGGCGTACACTGGCAAGGTATGTTTTATTGGACTGATCGATCCTGTACAACTACCAAAAGGTAAAAAACAAATATACGATTCTGCTTATTTTTCTGTTAAAAGAACCCAAGAATGGTATCGTGAACAATTTGCAGATTGGACTGGATCAGAATTGCATTGGTATTTTAGAACGGATGCGCTCTACACCGAAGATTGGTTCAAGTAAGGTAAAAACTTTTGGTATATTCGGCCCGTGCGAGCATCTTCGTCGCTCCAGTGTGCGGCAGCTAAATTGTTAATCCACGGTTGCCTATCAAATACTTCCGGTTGTTCAATTTTATTGATATCTTTGTTGGACACTGCCCAAGCCACACAACTTGCGTCATCCACAAACACAGGAACCCCAGCGCATACTGCGGCCACTGCAGCCGAACTGTTAAAAAATACCGCTGAGTGAGCACCAGCAAGATTATCTTGTAGTCTGCTGGTCAACGGGTCAAGAACCTGTACATTATAACGATCAATCATAGGCTGAAAATCTGACCAATGATATTTGTTTGTGTATGCTTTGGGTTTTCCTTGTTTGTTAAGTCGTTGTGCAGCAGGATCGGACCAAGTTCCAGGATGAGGTCTTACTACAATAGGCCTATCAGTTATGGCTCGTATGCTTTGTATTTTACTGTCAAGCCAGGCCAATGGATCAAGATTCTTCATCGCAAATCCGCCATCACGTTGTACACAAATTAAAATGTAACCTCGATCTAATATTTTAGGTGGTTGCAATTGTACTCGCAGTGCCTGGCTTATTTCTTGCCATTTTTCTGGACCACTGTTGTGATTGGCATATTCAGCAGTATCATAAAACGGACCACCAAGGCTGTAACGTAGATATGTGCTGTAGTCATCAAGATACTTCCAACAACTGGCATCAATACACATGGTATGATATCCTTGTTGTTGCTGTTGTTGAATAATAGCTCGACGTAATTGTATATTTTGGCCTTGGCTATCGTCGCTGACCCACCCTAGTATAACTGCAAGCCTACAAGTTTTATATAAATTACCGTGTTCAACATGCACTGTGCCTCC